>Ga0207661_10000022_pt1 | contig 198514 bp, 174 predicted proteins | sample KBSC713LmetaG_FD_184337 | JGI IMG/M metagenome (GOLD analysis project Ga0207661, IMG submission 184337) | Corn rhizosphere microbial communities from Kellogg Biological Station, Michigan, USA - KBS C7.1-3L metaG (SPAdes) (version 2) | ecosystem: Host-associated > Plants > Roots > Rhizosphere ...
CAACCATGGACATCAAACCGATCAAGACCAAGCGTGATTACGAGGCGGCTCTCCGCGCGATCGAGTCATTGATGATCGCGAAACGCAACACGCCGGAAGGCGATCGGCTGGAAGTGCTCGTGACGTTAGTCGAACAGTACGAACGTAAGCGTTTTCCGCTCGATTTGCCCGATCCCGTCGAAGCGATCAAGTTCGTGATGGAGCAGCGCAACCTCACGGCAAAGGATCTCGTGCCCTACATCGGACGAGCTAACCGCGTGTACGAGGTGCTCAATCATAAACGTCCGCTTACGATCGCTATGATCTGGAATCTCCACACGGGCTTGGGCATCCCGGCCGAGTCGTTGATCAAACAAGCGGCCTAACGCGGATACGCACTGAGCCGCTCCTAAAACTCGATCTGCGCACCCAACTCCACTACCCGATTTGGCGGGAGCCGGAAAAACCTTGCGGCGCTTTCGGCGTTGCGCATCATGGAGGCGAAGAGTTTTTCGCGCCAGGTGGCCATGCCGCTTTCGCGTGACGTCACGATCAGCGTTTCGCGGCCGAGGAAGTAGGTCGTGTCCATCGGCGGGATGGCGGTGTGGATCTCGCGGCTGACGCGTTCGAGCAGCGCGGGGATGTCCGCTTCTTCCATGTAGCCGTAGCGGCAGGTGATGCGGAAAATGCCTTCGCCGAGGTTTTCGATCAGCAGACGTTCGTCATCGTTCAGATGCGAGACTTCCTCGGTCGTCACCGTCAGCAGCATCACCTGTTTGTGCAGCGCCTTGTAATGTTTGAGGCTGTGCAGCAGCGCGGGCGGAATCACGCCGCCGGAACGGTGCATGAAGACCGCAGTGCCGGGAACACGCACCGGAGGATGGCCGCTCAGCGATTTTACGAAGTCCTCGGGCGACAGCGCGCCTTCGCGAAGGCGGGCGTTGAGAATCTGACGTCCGCGGCGCCACGTGGTCATGATCAGAAAAACGATCGACGCGACGAGGAGCGGGAACCAGCCGCCGTCGGCGATCTTGAAAAGATTCGCGCCGAGAAAGGCCAGATCGGCGAAGAGGAACGCGGCGGTGACGGCGCCCGCGAACGCGACGCTCCATCCGAGGAGATCGCGCGCCACGACGTACGCGAGGACCGTGGTGATGATCATCGTCGTGCTCACCGCCACGCCGTATGCGCCGGCGAGATTGGTCGAGCTGCGGAAACCGATCACCAGCGCGATCGTGGCGAACATCAGCGTCCAGTTCACGGAGGGGATGTAGACCTGCCCGATCTCGGCGCGCGAGGTGTGCACGATTTCCATGCGCGGCAGGTAGCCGAGCTGGATGGCCTGCCTTGTCAGCGAGAACACGCCTGAGATGATCGCCTGCGATGCGATCACGGTCGCCATCGTGGCCAGGATCACCAGCGGGTAGAGCGCCCACTTCGGCGCGAGCAGGTAGAACGGATTGTGCGCCGCGGCGGGATTGCGGATCAGCAGCGCGCCCTGGCCGAAGTAGTGAAGGACGAGCGACGGTCCGACGATGCTGAACCAATCGACCTGGATCGGTTTCTCGCCGAAGTGTCCGAGGTCGGCGTAGAGCGCTTCACCGCCGGTGGTGACGAGGAAGACTGCGCCGAGGACAAGGAATCCGTGCATGCCATTGGCGATGAAGAATCGGATCGCATGCATCGGATTCAGCGCGAACAGCACCGACGGCTGCCAGAGGATTCCGCGGATTCCCATCAACCCGAGGGTCGAAAACCACACCAGCATAATCGGACCGAAGACCGCGCCCACTCCCGCCGTTCCTCGGCGTTGAAAAAAGAAGAGCAGGATCAGGATCAGGATCGTCAGCGGGATCACGTAGGGTTTGAAAAATGGGGTCGCGATTTCGAGACCTTCAACCGCGCTGAGCACAGAGATCGCCGGCGTGATCATGCCGTCGCCATACAGCAGCGCCGCTCCGAAAACGCCGAGGACGATGAGCGTGGAGCGAACCGCGGCGCGGCGCGATTTGTCCATCCCGACGAGCCCCATCAACGCGAGGATTCCGCCTTCCCCTCGGTTGTCGAATCGCAGGACGTAGATGTGGTACTTGACCATCACCACGACCACGAGCGACCAGAAGATCAGCGAGAGGACGCCGAGGACGTTCGGCTGCGTGAGCGGGACCGGATGCGCGCCGTAGAAGCATTCGCGCATGGCATACAGCGGGCTGGTGCCGATGTCGCCGTAGACGATGCCGAGCGCGAGCAGCGAAAGGGAGAAAAGGCGCCGGCCTGTTGGTTCTTCGCGTGTGTGCTGTTCCGGACCCAGACCATTCCCCCCGCGCCGGGCGGCGCAACCGCGGAGTGTATGGCGCGCGTGATTAGGGGGCGCATTAAGAGTTGATAAAGGGTCTCGCCTAGATCCTTTGACCTTCTCCTCAAACCTTTATAGTTTGCGAGCATGAAGATGCGAGATTCAAGATCGCCATCCGCGCGGAGTTCGAATGCTGAAGACTCTGCGAGAACGGCGGAACTCGCAAAATCACGAAATCGGAATGCACCTCCTGACTCTCCGCGCGTGGGGTGGGATGATGCCTTTCGAGTGATGGCCGAACGCGGTGATGACCGGCTGTTCGACGACGATCTACCGACTGCTTTTGCTGAAAAAGCGTGGAAGTGGTAGCGCTTCCGGAATCAAGGCCGGACCTTTAAACGGTCGCTACGAAGGCTATTTCTTTCCGCCCGACGGAGTGGGCGGAGGTGGAGGAGGCGGCGGAACGTATCCACCCTTGAATGGACTAATCGGCGGAGGGGGCGGCGGCGGAGCTGGTGCTTTAGGAATCGACATGATGGTCACCTAAGTGTTACTTGCCGAGGTTACTCCTAACGAATACGGCCATCAAGAGAACGCCCACAAAGAACAAAATACCGCCAATGACGTTGCACACGTCCGTAGCGATTGCGAAAGTTCCACCCGGTCGCCGGGAGTAGAGCGATCCATCGTATGCCTGGCGCAGAGCAGTTCGAAGCGAGCGGATGCTGAGGAAATACGAAACTAAGACCACGCTAACGCTCGCAGCCCAACTCCACCAGGCGTAGAACAGAAATGACCCGTTGATGAGAGGTTTATCCCGGATTACGTTACCGATGAAAGCGAAGGAAACACCGAGCGCTCCACCCGACAGTGTAATCACTGTCTTGTCGAAATCTTCCTGCGCCTGTTGCTCAGCCAGCATTACATGCTTCCGGTAATCGGTGAGCTCGCCGTCGGATTGGGTTTCAGTCATACGCCAAAGTATGAGTGGACTAAACCGTCTGAGCAAGGAGCGTCACTGATTCAAGGCTTTCAAAAACTCAGCGTTTAACCGGAAAGCGACACACGTCGCGCAGCAGACACACGTCGCAGTTTTCCTTGCGCCGCTTCCGGCTGCACAAATCGAGGATGCCTAACCGGCAGATGGCGAAGTCGTAGCGGACCGGGTCGGTGCGGTCGAATTTTGCGAGGCGGTCGGTGAGGGCGCGGGCGGCTTTCCAGTCGGCCGACTTGCGAGTGTTCAGGCCGAGGAAGGTGGCGATGCGGTGGACGTGGGTGTCGACCGGCATGACCAGCTTCGAAGGATCGACGAACGTCCAGATGCCGAGGTCGGGCGGAGTGCGGCGGACCATCCAGCGGAGGAAGAGGTTCATCCGCTTGCAGGCGGAGTGATTGGCGGGCGAGGTCAGAAGATAGTCGAGCGCTTTCGTGCGGCGAGGTCCGATCAGCGTGTCGACGAAACGGGTCAGCGAGGGGCCGATGTCGTGATCCGAATCGTCGTAGCAGACGCGAAAAAGTTCGCCGAGCGTGTTGTGCTCGCGAATCGCGGCGGCGATGCAGGTCAGGAGTGATACGAGTTCCGGCGTCTTGTGGAAGCGATGCGAAAAGCCGGCGAAGCGGCGCTTCGCTTCGCCTCGATCGAAATTCACAAGGTATTCATACGGCGACGGCAACATGCGGTCGAGAACACCGCCGACGTTCTTCACCACGATGTCGGCCCGGCCATATGCGAAGGCACCAGCCAGCAGACCGGCGACCTCCTGGTCGCGCGGATCGGAGTAGCGAAGCACGAGCTGCAGCGGATCAGGCTCGATCGTGGACACGTCGAACGTGGTCACGAGCGCGTCGAGCCGCTGGCGCAGCGTTTCTCCGCGAACGGGCATTCTCGGCATGCCGGGCCAAACGCCGAAACCCGCTTCAGCATTCTTCGTCTAATCGTCGTACATTCGTTCGAACTCTGGAGGACTCCTCATGCCTGCAATCCGCCGGTTGCTCTGCGTTACGTTCGTTTTATCGTTCGCGCTCTCGCTGCACGCCGCGGTCACCGGCGTTGCCATCAACATCGACGGCAAACCGGTCAGCGGCGCGAAGGTCTCGCTCTTTGCGCCGGAGCTGGAGTCGGCGCAGGAAGCGCGGCTGACGTCCGCCGAACCGCAGCGGAAACCGCTGGCGACGATGACGACCGATTCCGGCGGCAAGTTCACGTTCGACGTGCCGAAGGACCAGACGGTCGTCGACGTCCGGGTTGAGGCTCCCGGCTACGCGCCGGCCGGCATGCAACTCCTGGCCGACGAGGATGCCGGCGCGATGTTGCTGACGCAGGCGCCCAACGTCCGCGGCACGATCACCGCCAACGGCAAGCCGGTGGCCAATGCCACGGTCACGATTCTGGGCGGCGCGGAGTTCACGACGAAGACCGACGCCGAGGGGCATTACACCGCGCCCGATCCATCGAAGTGGGCCTTTCGGGCCGTCATCATTCATCCCGACTACGCCATCGCCGAGGAGCAGCTCGGGATGCGCGCAACGAAGAAGGGGCCGGACTTTTCACTGACCGCCGGTGTGCCCATCAACGGACGTGTGGTCGCCGAGGATGGGCAGACGGCGGTGGCGGACGCGCAGATTTCGCTCGACGGCTGGCCGGCCGGCAAGTCGGGCGCTGACGGGACGTTTTCGATCGCTCATGCCCGGAAGGATTGGGAGACGGTGGAGGCACGCATCGGCAACCGCATCGCCCAACGCGCGCACACGACGTCGGCGGCGAATCTGAAGCTGGCGAAGGGCGGCACCATCAGCGGCAGCGTGCGCGACGTGAAGTCGCAACTGCCGCTGGCCGGCGCGCGCGTCGCCGTCGCTCCAGGAGGCCGCTTCGGCAACATCGACTCGTCCGTCGACGCGATCACCGATGCGAAAGGGAACTTCACCATCGCGCCGCTGGCGGCGGGAACCTACGACGTACGGCCGTCGCGTCCCGGCTTCAACATCAACGGCGCGCAGTCGGTGACGGTCAAGATGGGCGATTCGGTGCAGAAAGCGCTCTACGGCACCGCACGGGCGCGCATCACCGGCTCGGTGGTCGACGAAGACAAGCGGCCGGTCGCCGCGGCGCACCTGAACACGCGGGCCACGGCGCGCGGCGACATGTTCAGTTTCGCCATGATGCCGGGCCGCGGAAACATGAGCAGCAGCTACAGCGCCCCGGACGGCCATTTCGTCCTGCGGGACGTCGATCCCGACTCCGACCTGCAGGTCGATGCGGTGAAACGCGGCTTTCCGGGCGGCAAGTCGCCGTCGATGAAGCTCGCGGCGGGCGAGAAGAAGACCGGCGTCACGATCCTGATCCCGCGCGGCGTGGCCGTCACCGGCCGCGTCACCGACAAGGACAACAAGCCGCTGTCGGGCGTGGGCGTGGAGGCGATCGAGGCGGCCAACGACGCCATGGGCGGCATCCGGCGCATGGTCATCTCGAACATGCAGCAGCGTACGGACGATACCTACCGCACCGGAAGCGACGGCACGTTCTCGATCCGCGTGAAGGAAGGGACGTACGACCTCACCTTCCGGCGCGAGGGGTATTCGGCCAAGAATATTCGCGGAACGAAAGCCGACGCGAATACGAAGCCGATCGACGTCGTGCTCGATCCCGGCGTGGAGATCAGCGGCCGCGTCACGCGCGGCGGCGCGGGCGTGGAGGGCGTGAACCTGCGGACGATCTCGCAGGACGGCATGGCCAGCGCGGTCACGGCGCCCGACGGCTCGTTCGTCCTGACCGATCTGACGCCGGGCCAGATGATGCTCAACATCAACAAGCAGGAGTCGTTCATCCAGGAGATCCGTTCGGTGTCGGCGCCGACGCGCGACCTGCTCATCGAGCTGCCCTCGGGCGGGCGCATCACCGGCCACGTCCTCGACAAGAATTCGCATCAGCCGGTGACGTCGTTTATGGCCGGCGTGACGACGTCGCGCAGCGGTGGCGGCATGACGATGATGATGCCGCCGATGCAGAAGCAGTTCACCAGTGATGACGGCTCGTTCGTCCTGGAAGGGATCAAGCCGGGCATGACGCAGGTGGTGGTCAACGCGCCAGGCTATACGACGGCGCGCGTTCCGAACGTCGAGGTGGAGGATGGCAAGACGGCGCCCGACGTCGAGGTCGACGTCGAGACCGGCGCGAAGCTCACCGGACGCGTCACCGGTCCCGACGGCAGCGCGCTGGCGGGCGTCTCAGTGCGAACCGATCCGATGGCCGGCGGCGGCCGGGTCATGCGCTTCGATGCGACCGACACCAGCGCCACCACCGATCCGAACGGCGAGTACACGATCGATACGCTGGAGCCGGGCGAGAAGACGTTCACGTTCAGCCGCAGCGGTTACATCGCGCAGCAGAAGACGGTGACGATCGCCGCCGGAAAGGACTCGCGCCTCGACGCGCAGATGTCGACCGGCCTGCGCGTGACCGGATTCGTCGTGACCGACTCCGGCGCGCCGGTCGCCGATGCCGACGTCCGTGCGATGTCGGCCTCGGAGATGGATGGCGGCCGCGGAGGACGCAGCGACGGCAACGGCGCCTTCACGATCGAAGGTCTGGCTCCGGGCCACTACACGTTCAATGCGGCCAAGAACGGCTACACGACCGGCATCGTCCGCGACGTCGACATCGCGTCGTCCGGACCGGTGCGCATCACCCTCAAGAACGGCGGCGTGATCACCGGACACGTGAACGGACTGACGCCGCAGGAGCTCGAGCAGACGACGGTCTACGCCAACGGATCCGGCAACTTCGGCGGACCGATGGGCGGCTCAACCGCTCCCGTCGACAGCGGCGGCAATTTCCGCATCGAGGGAGCGCCGTCAGGCACGGTGCGCATTTCCGCGCGGACCGGCGCGATGTTCGGCGGATCGAGCAAGTCGGCGGCGCCGAAAACGGTCGAGCTGGAACCGGGCGGTACGGCGCAGGTCGATATCGATTTCAAATCGAGCACGGTCATCCGCGGACGCGTGACGCGCAACGGCGCTGCAGTCCCGAATGCGCAGGTGATGTTCATCCCGCGCGGCGGAAGGAGCCAAACCTCGGCCAGCACCGCCGCAGACGCCGACGGCCGCTATGAGCTGAGCGGTCTCGATGACGGCACGTACACGGTGCAGGCCGTGGACATGGAGCGCCTGAATCCGTTCGCGACGCAGTACGACGTGCACGGCTCCGGCACGTTCGACATCACCATCAAGACCGTGACGCTGCGCGGCCACGTGGTCGACGCGGCCGACGCCCGTGCGCTGGCCGATGCCAGCATCGAGCTTCGCCCGTCAACCGGACAAACGATCTTCGGCGGCCGCGGCGGCCAGACCGACGCCGCCGGCAATTTCATCATCGAAAACATCGCCTCGGGGACCTACCAAATCACCGCCGACAAGCCGGGTTACGGCCATGAGTCGCGGCAGCTGATCGTCGGCGACTCGACGCCGGAAGACGTGCAGTTCCGGCTCTCGCCGAGCGACGGCATCACCATCCGCGCCATCGACGTCCGCGACAACACGCCGCTGACGGTCAACGTGCTGCGGGTCGTCGATGCGCAGGGCAACGACCTCCCCACCGGCATGAACATGTTCAACAGCAGCGAGGTCGTGAAACTAGCGCTCGCGCCGGGCACGTATCGCGTCACCGTCTCCGCCCGCAATTACGCGTCGCAGACGATCTCCATGTCGTCGCCGTCGCAGCAGACGGTCCGCTTCTCCCCCGGCGGCACGCTCATCCTCCACTCGCGCTCATCCGAGACGCGCCATTTCCGCCTCACCGATCAGTCAGGGACGGTGGCCGGCGTGAATCCGATCAACCAGGGAATCCAAACGCTCGCGCCCGGCACGCTGCCGCTGCAGAACATGGCCCCCGGCCGCTACCGGCTGGACGTTCTCGACGACAACAACCGGATCACGAAGTCGATCGACGTGGAGGTCGTCGACGGACAACAGAGGGATTACGACGTGTGATATCATTTTGATATCGTGAAGGTTACGATCGATGATCTCAGCGACGAGACAGTGAAGGAGCTGACGGCGCAAGCCGAAGAGAAAAACCGCTCGTTCGAAGAACACATAAAGGCGATTCTCGACGCGAGGGCTGATTACCGACGGCGTTCCAGGAACTTCGACAGCACGGATTTGATCCACCAGATGCGATATGGATGTGAGTGGTGCGGCGACGAGTGATAGCATTTCGATATCATGAATGTTTTGATACGGGACTTGAGTGAGAAGACTGTACGCGAGCTGAAGAAGCAGGCAGCGGAGAACAATCGTTCGCTACAGGCTGAGTTGAAGGCTGCCTTCGACGAAATGGCTGAACGCCGCCGCCACCTCCGGAATTGGAACAAGAACGTCGACCGCATCTTCAAGGAGCTCAAGAAGAGCGGCCAGAAGTTCCCGGACAGCACGGAGCTGATCCGCGAGGATCGCGACCGCTGATGTTGGTCGTGGACGCGAGCGTCGTCTTCAAGTGGCACGTTGACGAGGTTGACTCCGACGCGGCGCAATCCATTCGACGCTCTGCAGCCAGTTTCGCCGTTCCCGACCTGCTCTTTCTCGAAACGGCCAGCTCGGTCTGCAAGAATGTTCGCCGTGGCTTCATGTCACCCGGCCGCGCTCTGGAAATTATCGAATCGATCGTCGACGGACCGTTTGTCGTTTACAGCCACCAAGCGCTGGCCAGAGACGCAGTCAGAATCGGAATCGCGCGCGACATCAGTCCGTACGATGCGTCCTACGTAGCGCTGGCGATATCGCTACGAGCAGACTTCGTCACAGCGGACCGGAAGTTGTTCAACAAGCTTCATGGATCGCCGTTTGGCAAGAATGTGACCCTTCTCGCTGACTACACCAACTAAACCCTCACTCCGCGTCGTGTTCGTGGTCGTCGATCGGCGGCGGCTCGGGGATGTCGACGGCGGCTTCGAGCGGAATGCGGTCGGGGCGCGGGGCCATCGGTCCGCCGAAGTTCTTGCGGTATTTCTCGAGGCGCTTGAAGAGGTGGTGGAGATCGTAGGTCAGGCGCAGGACGGTGCGGCGCAGCTTGTACTTCACGCGCTTGAACGCCTCCAGGTCGTCGCCGCGCAGCGTGGGGAGGAAAGACTGGATCTCCGAGATCCGCTTGCGAACTTTCTCGAGGTCCTTGTCCTGCACGTTGACGAAAAACTCTTCGCCGCCGATCAGCATCGGCTCGGTGCCGGTCATCTGGTCGTCGAACCAGTGCCAGAGCTGGATCAGGTCGATCTTGCGGCCCTTCGAGAGGAAACGCGTCTCCAGCAGGTCCTGGCGGAAGTAGCCGAGGAGCTTGCGGTCGTCGGCGTGGTTGAATTCGTCGTCGGTGAGGTTGCGGGTGTTCCAGACGCCGTAGCGAATGATGTCGTTGCGGGTGCTGCGGAGTTGCCGGAGCGTCTCGTCGAGAATTTTGAACGGCACCTGAGCGAGCGTTTGCGGCTCGGATTGGATAACGGACATACACTCGAAGAATACCTTATGGCCGGCACGGCCGGCGACGCTGGTTGCCCAAGGCTCCGCCACCATCGCGTATCAACTCATGTCCTCATTGGACTGGGACGCAGATCGGATCGCTGGTGACGTTGTCGACGACCGAGGCCCACGCGATCGCGTTGCCGGAGACGATTTGAACTTCCACGCGGCCGTCAACGATCGGCGCGCTGGTGATCTCCGCGAGTGAAAACTGCACGAGGCTGAGGTCGTCCACGCTGCGGTCCGTACTGCCGAGCGCGGTGCCCGCGGCGTCAAAGACCGTGAAGCGGACGACGGCGGTAAGGCCGCCGGTGTTGAGCGCGCCGAGGTTCGTGCGGAAGGCGGAGGAACGCTCGATGTGAAGTAGCTCGTGCGGCGCGGTGGAGAGATCTGCCTGACGGAGCGGCACAAACTGACCGTAAGTCCCGTCGGGCGACGACGTCGCGGTGCGCGAGGTCGCCACGAGATCGCCATCGAGATCCACGCGCACCGTTCCGAGTCCACTCCGTCCGAAGAGCGACCCGACCACGTCGTCGATTGGGATGGTTTCGTGAGGGCCGACGATTCCGTGCTTCGCGACATGCTCCTCGGTGACAGCGTCCGTGTAGACCATCAGGTACGTGCCGCCGCTGTCGCCGAGGGAGCTGACAAAGATGTCGCTGCGCCAGAACGTGTTCACGCCCGGCTGCCGGATGACCGGCACGGAAAACGATCCGGGATGGGGAACGGCAGCCGGAACGTAGATGGGATCGCCGGTGCGGTTGTCGATGACGGAGCTGTAAGCGACGATGCGCGCGTCGCCGCTGACCACGCGCACCTCGGCTGTCATCACCGGGTTTCCGCTGGCGGGAACCTGCAGCTGTCCGAACGGCAGAATCGGATAATCCTGCTGCGAGATCGCGCTGCCGAGGAAGGCGTCAAAAAACGTGACGCGAATTGTGCCGCTGCCGCCGGCGGTCTCCGCGAATCCGACGTTGCTCCGGAACGTGGCATTGTTCTGGATCCGCGGCAAGTACGCGATCGTCGCGGCGTCGCTCGTCGACACCGCCGGGATGAACTGGCCGTACGTCCCGCCGTTCGCGCGCGTGTAGGTGCGGCTGGTGACGACGAGCGCGTCGGTGTCGCCGAGGAACTCGAGTTGACCGAGGCCGCTGGTGCGCATCGTTGCCGCGACGACGTCGTCGAGCGCCATGACCTGCCGCGGAGCGATCGACAATTTCACCGCGGCGAAGTGGTTCCAACCTTCGTCGCCGGCGTGCGTGAAGATCGCCGTCACGTTGGCGGTTGTCGCCCCTCGGTTGAAGAGGCGGACATCGGTTTGCCACGCTGTTCCGAGCGCGCCGGGCGTATGGGCGACGGCGGCGATGACCTTGCGCGGTGCGAATGACGAAGGCCGGATCGTCGCGGGCGCATCGCCGGCGAACGTAATCGCCAGCGACCACGAGAGCAGCGTGCCGGCGTTCTGCGGCTGCAGGTCTTTGACCGTCAGCGTCCAACGTCCATTTGCGGCGCGCCCGTGAAAAACGTCGAGCCGTTCGGCCGAGTCGGCATCGACGCCGTACGTGACCTGCGTGAACGGCGCACGATCGGTCGATGGATTCTGCAGGATGACGGTCGTTCCATCCGGTGCGGTGAGCAGGATCTGCAGATCGCCGCGCGACGGATGAGCGATGTTGACGCTGACGGCAAGCCGCTCGATGACGCGCGTGTCGGTGATGTCGAGCGTCGACGTGATGCCGGACGGCGTGTTGTCGGGAATGGCCAGGCCGTGCTGGCTGGATTGGGACAGCGTCGCGTCGGCGCGCGGTGCGGCCTCGCAATCGCTTGCGGCGAGAATCAGCCGCGCCGTGAACGCGGAACAGATCGTGGCGGCATGGGCGCCGTCGGTGAGCGCGCGATCGGCGTCGAGCATTTTTTTCGCGATCGTTGCGTACGTGGGATCGGACGGCGCGCCGAACATCGACTCCAGCACGAGCGTGTCCGCAGTGCGCCGTCCGTCGGTGACGCCGTGACGCCGCACCAGCGCATCAAAAATCTCGCGCAGCGCCGACGACCAGATCTCGCCGTTAGTGTGCTCCGTCCCCGACAGGTCAGAGTTGTTGTAGTCGTTCATCGTCTTCGCGCTGTCGACGCGGCGAAGGCAATCGGCGCCTACGGGATAGCCGCAGTTCTGCGACGATTCGTCGCCGGCGCAGCGCGCGTCCCAGTCGGCGATGCAATATGGATCGCGGCCGCTGCCGAGGCCTGCTTCATAGTTCGATGAGTAGGCCCAGTAGTCGCTGAATCCTTCCCCCATCGCCCGCGACTGGCTCGCCGACAGACCGAAAAATACGGAGGGCGCGATCGAATCCTGCACCGCGTGAAAAAACTCGTGCAGCACGATGTCCGGATCCTCGGCATCATCCACTCCGCCGTCGCCGAAGTAGAGCTTCCCTTGGCCGGGAACGCTGCTGCCGACGTAGAGCGAGTTGTCGGCGCCGGAAAGCGAATGCGGATCGACCGGAAGCGCGTACGCGACGACGCGGCGCGGGCCGGTGTAGCCGAGCGACTGCATGTAGCGCGCGCTGCGGTCGATCTGGAAGTAGGCGTTGACCTCTTCGAACTGCGGCTGGCTGCGGTCGAAGAGCAGCGGCTGCGATGCGTCGGCGTGCGTCGTCGACGGCGAATCGGTATCGACGATCTGCACGTTCGGGCCGATCAGCATGCCGGTGGGATTCAGTTCGAGCAGGTCGACGAGCGAGTACGCGGCATCCGGCACTGCCGCCGCGGAATCGTTTTGATCGCGCAGCGAGGGATCGTTCAGCTTCGCAACCGGATTCGGATCGAAAACGCGGCCCTTCGCCGTGATCTGCGCGAAGAGCGGTTGTGAAACGAGCAGATTTCCGGTCGCGGCGTCGATGTAGTGCGCGACCGGTTGGTGCGGCTTCTCCTCGACCACGACGCGCCACGCCGGCCGCGCGATGCCTTCGCGATTGACGGCGACGAGCTCCGCGTCGCGCACGTTGCCGCGCGGCGCGGCCGCGACCGCCGTGCTCTTCGCGATCAGCGCGCGTTTTGGAGCCGACGTCGCGAGCGCGCGATGCAGCTCGGAAACGCTGCCATCGTGCGCGACGCGTTCGATCACCTCTCCGCCGAGCACCGGCAGTCCATCGACGTACTGCGTGTAGTGGCGATACGTGCCGAGGAGCGACTCGCGCTCGTAGTCGAGCCGGAGGTCCTGCGAGTTTGCGGCAGCCGCAAGGAAGAGGAGAGCGAGAGGAAGAAAGAGCCGCCGCATCCGTCGCGCAAACCGGCCGCGCGCGATGAAAATTCAGGCCGAGACCGGCTCCGGTTGCGAAGCCGCTGGTGCGGGTGGCTCGACCACCGTCGCGACAGGCAGCGAGAACGAGAACGTCGTCCCCTGCCCTTCGCGGCTTTCCACCCAGATCGTGCCGCCGTGGCGTTCGACGATCTGCTTGGTGATGTACAGGCCGAGGCCGAGGCCGCCGTAGTTCGTCGACGACACCTGACGCCCGCGGTGGAAGCGCTCGAAGACCTGTCCCAGCTCGTCGGTCGGGATGCCGATGCCGCGGTCGGCCACCGAGGTCACCACCTGATCGCCGCGGTCTTCGACGGTGACCAGGATCTCGCTGCCGTCGGGCGAGTACTTCACGGCGTTTTCCATCAGATTGCCGAGCACCTGCTCGAGGCGATCGCGGTCGCCGAGCACGCGTTTGTGGCCGACGGGAAGGTTGAGCTGGAAACGGCGGTCGCTGACCGCGGTGTGATGGCGATGAACGACGTCGTTGACGAACGTCGTCCACGGAATCGGCTCGCGGCGAATCTCCAGGCGGCCGGTTTCAATTCGCGAGACATCGAGCAATTCGAGGATCAGCCGCGACATGCGGTCGATCTGATCGAGCGCGATGTCGAGATACTCCTCCGAGGTCGAGAGATCGTTTTCGCGGATCAGCGTCTTGGCCAGCTGCGTGTAGCCCTTGATCGACGTCACCGGCGTGCGCAGCTCGTGCGAAGCGATGGAGAGGAACTCGTCCTTGAGGCGGGAGAGGTCTTCCACTTTGCGCCGGGCGTCGACCTGCTCGGTGTAGAGCTTGGCGTTTTCGATGGCCAGCGCGGCGCGTTCCGCGAGGATCTCGGCCAGAGGGAGCTTCTCGTCGTTCATGGCGCGGTCGGGATCGTTCGAGGCGATGACCAGCGCACCGAGCATTTCGCGCCGCGTGCGCAGCGGGAGGATGAGCAGCGAGGCCAGCTTCATCGGCGCGGCGTGGTAACCGCCTTCCAGCTCCGGCGCCGCCGTTTCCGACGCGCCGAGGTTTTGCGTGAGCGACGGATAGCCGGTGCTGACGACCTGGCCGATGATCCCTTCGCCGAGCACGAGCGGCTGGCGATAGATGTACGACCACGCCAGGCCGAGCGACGCCATCTCGCGGTGATAGATCGACGCGACGCGCAGCTCGGGGGAATCGGCCGATTTGAGAATGACCGCGGCCCAGTCGCCGAGGACTTCGGCCACGCGTTCGGCGATGGCCTGCGTGACCCAGACCGGATCGATGTTGCTGGAGAAGAACGCGCCGGCGTCGGCCAGGATCTGCGCGCGCTCGGCCTGCACCTGCATCTCGCCCTCGAGCCGCCGCCGCTCGGTGATGTCGCGGAGGGTGATGATGACGCCGGAGATTTTGCCGTCCTCGTGCAGCGGCGTGGCACTCACCGAGAGCGCGCTGCGCCGCCCGCCGCGATCGACGACGAGCGTGACGTCACGAACAGGACGTCCGGTCGAGAGAGCGCGAGCGGCCGGCAGCTCTTTGGCATCGACCGGCTTTCCGTCATCGTTCAACAGGCCGTATGTCTCGGCATGCTTGAAGATCGGAACACCGATATCCGATCGCGCCAGCAGATTTTTCGCCGCTGGATTGAGGTACACCGTCTTCCCCTCGGCATCCACCAGCACGACGCCGTCGGCCATGCCGGCGATCATCGTTTCGGTGCGCCGCGACTGACGTGCGATCGACGCCAGCAGCGATTGCTGTATACGCCAGATCAGATAGGCGGCAAGACCGACGATGATGGCGCTGACGATGACCATCAGCAGCGTCAGGCCGTCGCGCATGCCATGGACGCGCTGCAGCTCGCGGCGGTCGTCGCGTTGGTGCTCGTCGAACATGGAGCCGGCGAGGTCGGGCGATGAACGGTAAACGCGCGAGGCTTCGAGCATGAACTCGTTGGCGTTGCCAGGGCGGCCGTCTCGCGCAGCGTCCATCTCGCTCGCCGTGAGTTGCTGAATTTCGGAAAAGTTCTTCCGCATCGCAGCGACCTTCTGAAGGTCGCCCGGGTCGGTGGCGGCATGCGAGGCGCTGTCCGAAGACTTTTTGAAATCGCGGACGGCCTCGTCGTACTGCTGTAGAAATTGGGAAGAATTCGTCAGCGAATAGCCGCGCGCCGCCGACATGATCGTGAGGGTGTCGGCATTCATCGAGTTGACGCTGTTGAGCAGCGGCGCGGAGCCTTCGACGATGCGGTCTTCCTGACGGTTGGCGAGGTGGAGGATGCCCACCGTCAGCGCAAGACCGGCCGAAATGAGGACCACCAGGACGGCAAAGGCGCCCCACAAAGTGCTGCGGATCGAAGAATCCATCGAACGTTCAGCGGCATCGGAATGCAAAATCGGCGCCGTTGCTGATGGGCCAGCCAGCCATTCAAGTAGCGTCCTTTCAGCAACTTCCGCGCGGAGCGGGGTGGAACGACGGATGCAATATCACTCGCCGGAGGATTCCATGGCACTCAGACCGTTGCGCAATGCGACGATTTCCTTCGGCCTCGTTTCAATCCCGGTCCGCTTTTACACGGCCACGAAATCGGAGGACGTTCACTTCCACCTTCTGCACGAAAGCTGCGGCTCGCGCGTGAATCGCAAGTGGTGGTGCCCGCATCACGAAAAGATCGTCGACTCCGATGAGCTGATCCGCGGCTACGAGATCTCCAAGAACAAGTACGTGACCTTCACCGACGAAGAGATGGAGACGCTGGAGACGGACGACAACCGCGCCGTGGAGATCACGGAGTTCGTCGACCTGCACCTGATCGATCCCGTTTTCTTCGAGAAGGCTTACTACCTCGGGCCTTCCGCCGGCGGCGGAAAGACGTACCGCCTCCTCTCGCAGGCGATGAAGAAGCAGGACAAGGTGGCCGTGGCCCGCTGGATCGGCGGCGGCAAGGAACACCTGGTCGTGCTGCGTCCGTACGAGAAGGGCCTGATCCTGCACACGATGTACTACGCCGATGAGGTGCGCGACTTCGACGCCATCGACCTCGAAGATTCAGGCTCCGTGCGCGACAAGGAGGTCGCTCTGGCCGAGATGCTCATCAACGAGCTGACGGAGAAGAAGTTCGATCCGCTGCAGTTCAAAGATGAGTATCGCCATCGCCTGCTCGACCGCATCCGCGCGAAGTCGAAAGGAAAAGCGATCGAACCGGAGGAGAAGGAAGAAGAAAAGGGCGGCGAAGTCATCGACATCATGGAAGCGCTCCGCCGCAGCCTCGGCAAAGGCGCTCCGGCTCGTCCTCGCCGCGCCGCACGCAAGACTCCGGCGAAGCGACGTACGACTGCCACTCACAAGAAGCGCAAAGCGTCGTAACGTTTTCGTATGCCCGACCTTTTGAAGAAGTACAAATCGATGCGCGACTTCGGCGATACGCCGGAGCCGTCCGGCGGAAAACCGAAGAAGACGAAGCTGCCGATCTTCGTCATCCAGAAGCACGCCGCCTCGCACCTCCACTACGACTTCCGGCTGGAGATGGAGGGAGTGCTCAAATCGTGGGCAGTTCCGAAGGGTCCGTCGTACGACCCCGCTGTGAAACGCCTGGCGATGATGACGGAGGATCATCCGTACGACTACGCGAAATTCGAGGGAGTGATCCCGGCCGGCAACTACGGCGGCGGCAACGTCATCATCTGGGACAACGGCACGTGGGAGCTCGTCGAGCCGGATGATGGAGTGAAAGGGATCAAGGCCGGGAAGCTGGCGTTCCGGATGTTCGGCAAGAAGATGTTCGGCGAGTGGGCGCTGGTGAAAATTCACGGACGTCCGGGCAGCAAGGGCAACGAATGGCTGCTCCTCAAACACCGCGACGAGTTCGCGAATCCGGATGTGGACGTCACCGAGCTTGCTCCGCGATCGGTGGTCTCCGACAAGACAGTCGAAGAGATCGGATCGTCGAAGCGCATCTGGCTGAGCAATCGCGGCGCATCCGGAAAAAACGCGCCGACGCTGGCCAGCAAACTCGAAGCGGAGAAGAAGGCGAAGAAGCGAAAGGCTACGAAGAAGCGTTCGCCCGCTTCACCACCGACTCGATCTGCGCGAGCGCCGAAGAAAGCAGCTTCTTCTCCGAGTCGAAGCTCGCGCGCTGGATCGCCTCGGAAAGCGGCACCCACTCCACGTCGTCGACCTCGCTGAGTTGCGGCGTCATCGTCCCGCCGACGTAGTGCATCAGGTAAAAGTCGACGGATTTTTTGATCAGCGTGTCGCCGGCGCGAAAGAAATACTCGATCGTGTCGAGCCGTCCGACGATCTCCGCGTCGAGCCCGGTCTCTTCCTGCACCTCGCGCAACGCCGCCTGCTCCGACGTCTCGCCCGCCGACACGGCGCCCTTCGGCAATCCCCACCGCGTCCGTCCGCGCGTGGCGATCATGGCTACGAACGGCGCGCCGTCGCGAAGGTCGATGACCGCGCCGCCTGAGGAATGCTCGTTGCGGGTTTTCCGGCGCGGGTCGGGCATTCCGCGATTCTACGGGTTCACGGCGCGTTCGTCGCCAGGAACTCGCGCAACGGCCGCTCCCAGACGGCCGCCCAGGTGTGCGTGCTATGTCCGTGCGTGGCATCGCTGACCGGGATCAGGAGATACCGCCCGCGCTTCACGTGCTTCATGGCCGCTTCGAGAATGCCGAGCTCCGGCGGGTTGATGAAGTCGTCCGCGGAGTTGATGGCCAGCAGCGGCGCGGTGATGCGCTCGAGCTGCGACGACGGATCGTAATCGCTCGACGATTCGACGGCGTACAGCAGGTCGTCCGCGTCCGTCGTGGCCAATCGCGTCTTCACCTGCTCGCCGATCCACCGATCGGCATCGTCGCGCGTCGGACCCGATTTCTGCCACTGCAGCGGCGCGCTTCCGGCGAGGATCAGGATCTGCACCGCCGCCGCGACGTCGTTGCGTTTCAGGTCGTCGATCATCATCTTCCGCCACGTGCGATTGCGCCCGGCAATCTGCGCCGGCGCACTGGCCAGCGGCACGAGCGCATCCGCGGCGTCCGGCCAGCGCTCGCCCCACATCCACGTCTGCATCCCGCCCATCGACGTTCCCATGACGAGATGAAGCCGATCGATGCCGAGTCCGTCGACGACCAGCCGATGCTGCAGCTCGACCATGTCCTCGTATCCGTAATGCGGAAACTTCGACCGCAACCCGTCGCTCGGCTTGCTCGACTTGCCATGCCCGACGTTGTCCGGAATGACGATGAAGTACTTCGTCGCATCGAGCACTCCGCCCGGTTTGAACAACACGCCCGCGAACCGGTCGCTCAGAAACTGCTGCAGCGATCCGCCGGTCCCATGCAGGACAAGGACGGCATTCGTCCCATGAGCCGTCCTTTGCAATTTCCCGATCGTCGCGTAGTGAATCCGCACCTCGGGCAACACCTCGCCACTACGAAAATGAAAGTCCTTGACGACGAAGTCGGATTCAATCGCGGCGGGGACTTGCGCGTGGGCGGAGAGGACGAACAGCATTAGACAAAGGACGACAGCTTGTCGCATGCGGCGAGTCTAGCTCCACCTGCTGGCCGTACGGCGGTATCGTGGATGACCGATGAAGTTCCCGGTGCGGAGTTTGCCCGAATCGACCGCGAGAAGATCGAGGATTATCTCCTTTCGCCCTTTCATCCCGTGGGACGTTTCAAGGCGGCATGGTTCGGCGCTCGCGGATATTCGCGGAATGACTGGCAAGTCTTGGATGTAGATCTGCGGGCGCATTTGCGAACGAACGAAGTGATTGAAACAGAACGAAACCCGTTCGGCCTGAAGTATGTCGTCAGTGGTAACCTTTTCACCCCGTCTGGGGCCGTCGCTGAGGTTGCCGCCGTCTGGATCATCCTCGATCATGAAAGCGCGCCGAGATTTGTAACGGCGTACCCGGGAGGAAGCCGATGAAATACTCCGTTTTGGATACCGTCGTTCTTAACCGCGACCTCCCCGAACACGGCCTGCAACGTGGGGATCTCGGTGCAATCGTAGAGATCTATGACGCGAACGCTCTGGAAGTCGAATTCGTAACTGCTTCCGGCCGCACAGGCGCATTGCTTACTTTGACCGAGGCTGATGTCCGGCAAGTGGCCGACGCGGATCTTGTGTCTGTCCGTCCCTTCGCGCGATCTGCATAAGACGCAACTCGCACAGCCAAAAACTTTGGTGGACATCCTCGTCGTCTGTCCCGACTCCTACGACCGATGGGCGTTCGAGCGCGTCGAAGGGCATCGCTTTCATTTTGTCGATGCGGGGGTCAGTCATTGGGAGGCGTCGCCGGAGTTTGATCCGGTTGCGTATCTCGAGCGTTGCCGGGCAGTGATGGCGGAGAAGCGCGTGGGCGCCGTCGTTTCGACGCACGACCTCGGCGATCTGATTGCGGCAGTGCTGGCGAACGAAGCTGGCTTGCCGGGTCCGTCGCCGGAGGCGGTGTTTCTTTGTCTGCATAAGTTGTACGGGCGACGTGCCGAGGTTGATCCGATTCGCTGCCAGCCGCTGTTGCTCGATGAGCCGCTACCCGAAATCGCGTATCCCGCGTATCTGAAACCGCCATGGCTGAAGCTCGGACTGCTCGGATTCAAAGTCACTTCGGACGATGAACTGCGCGATGCGATGGAGCTGGCGCGCCGCGAGTTGCCGGCGTGGACGCGGCAGTACTACCGCTTGTTCGAGCGCGCCATCGATCTCGCCAAATACCCGCTGGCCACGACCGACATGATGCTCGTCGAGGAGTTCATCGAAGGGCGGCAGGTCACGGTCGAAGGGTGGTCCCTCGGCGGCGAGATTCGGATCTGGGCGATGACCGACACGAACACCTTCCCCGGCACGCGCGTCATCGACAACTTTTCGACGCCGTCGCGCATCGACGCGGAAACGGCGGAGACGCTGCGGGCAAAAACGATCGAGACGATCCGCGCGTTCGGATTCGACGGCGGATTCTTCAACATCGAATTCTGGCTGACCGAAAACGGCGTGCGGTTGACGGAGGTCAACGGCCGCTCGGCGGCCTGCTTCGGCGGGATTTACGATCTCGGCCTCGGCGCCGACATCTTCGCGGCCGTCGCCGACGTCGCGACTGGACATCCGCCACGAGCGTTGCCGAAGACGACAGGGCAAGTGGTAGGACAATTCAACGTCATCACCTTCGATGACGATCTCGCCGGCAATCTGCTCGACTACGATGCAGCCGCGTCCATGCCCGAGTATTCGGCATTTCGAAAGGCGGATGAGCGCGTCCGGCCTGTCTCGGAGTTCGGCGTCGTCCTCGGGCAGATCGAGATCGCCGGCGACTCGTACGATGCCATTCATGAGCGCGCCGAGGAGATGCGGCGGCGGCTGATGAAGTAACATCTGCGCATCAGTCCATCAGAAATCATGACCCCGGAGATGCGGCGCGTGGTGGCGGAAGCGGAAACCGCCGCGCGCAATGGCTGGAGCGACGAAGCGGTGAAGTCACTCACGGAAGCGGCGCGCGAACTTCGTTGCGACGCGGACGAAGTGGCGCGTCTGCTGGCCCTTCCGGTCGCCGATCACGGATTCCGCGAAGAGGTCTTCACGACTGATCCGGCATTCCACGCCAGCGTCTTCGCGCTGGCGCAAGGCGAGACGATTCCGTTGCACGATCATCCGAAGCTCGACGTCATCTCGAAAGTGTTGTGCGGACGGATGCGGGTGCGCACGTACGAATGGATCGACGCGTCCTCGCTGATTGCGCGCGATTGCGGCGAGGTCGTGCTCGGACCGCACGACGACGCGCTCGTGTTGCGCAAATCGCCGGGGACGCTGCACACGGTCACGGCCATCGAGCCGACTGCGTTTCTCGACCTCTTCGCGCCGTACTACGACGACGAATCGCGGCCGTGCACGTACTACAAAGTTGCGCATGCGAACGATCGCGTTCAACTGCGGATCGTTTCGTGGGAAGAGGCGCGGCGATGACCACGGCCATCCTTCTCGTCGAAGCGCGCGGACAATCGGTTCACTGCCGCGAGGACGCATGCGTCAACCTCGTGCAGGCGGCGTGGCTGGCGCGCGAGCTCGTGCGGGCTGGCGTCGACGTCCGGCTGCGATTGATCGCCGACGCGGGGCAGTCAATCGAGGAGTACTCGATCCTTTGCCACGCCAAGAACGAAGCGGACCCGTTCAAGGAGCGAATCGTCAACGCCGCCGATCCTCGCGAGACGCGCTACGGCGTCGTGCGCGAATTGCGGGCGCGGTTGCCGTTCACGTTAGCGTCGGTGCCCGCCGGCGGCATCGAAATCGAGGACCGGCTTTTCTATTCGCCGCTGCTTGCGTGCATCGACGATGTGAATTCGCAATTGACCGCAACGCTGCGCGACGTCGTGCATCCGCTGTTCGATCCGTCTGCGATCGATGACGTCGAGATGCTCATTCGCGCGCACGCCGGGAAGCCGTACCTCGATCTCGATCTCGCCACCGCGCAGCGCGCCATCGCGCTCATCACCGGCGACGAGTTCGAAGGCATCGACATCGGCACCGTTTCGCGCCCCGAGGATGATCCGCGGCATTGGCTGCATGAAGAGGGCGGCCGAACGCTCATCGAGAACGATCTCGTGCGCAAGCAGGGCGGCGAATCGGGCGGCTTTCACGATCGCCTCATCGGCGTCTTCGCCTCGGTCACGCCGATCCGCGAAGAGCGGCCGTACTTCAATTCGCCGACCTGCTGCCGCGTCGAACACGGCAAAGTTCGCCTGATCGCGCGCGACCGCTTCAACGTCCTGGCCCTTGCCGCTTCCGAGCGGATGACGTTCGACCGCTTCCGCGAATTGCTCGATGCGCAGAACGCCGGCGCGGCGGAGCGGCTGCTGGCGATCAAGTATCCGCACACCGCGCGCTTCGTCGCGGCGACGGTCGCCGATGAAGCGAAAGCGATCGATGGACCGGCGCACGTCCTGTTCATCGACGGCATCGGCGGCTGGAATCCGACCACCGCAGGACAGATCGACGTCGAGCTGCGCGCGTCGCTGCCCGCGGCGATCACGTACAACCACGTTACCGCGCGCGATCTGTACCACGAGCTGCCGCCGTTCGCCGGCGGAATCCTGCCGGTCGTGAAAGCGCTGGCGGCGAACCCGCCGTCTCTGTTCGAGAACGGCGGGCTCGCCGAATCGTTGCTTCAGTTGATCGAGCGCGTCGTGCCGGCCACGAACAGTTTCCACTCGTGAATTTCGGTTGCGTTCACGTTCAACTGGCCGACGAAATCGATCAGCCGCTGCGTGTTCTCGGCGGCGTTTTTCGTCGCAGGATTGTAGGTGTCGGTGAAGCGCTGCCGCAGGTAGTACGGCGGAATGGTCTGGTAGTAAATCCGCACTTGCACCTTGGCTGCGTTCGGAACCTTGCTTAGCGGAATCTTGTAGATGATCGTGTCGCATCCGCAGCCGTTGAGGTAATCGGGATCCTTGGCCGCGGAACCGTGCGGCCTCGTCTCGGCGGCGTGCGGCCCGTCGGACTTCCATCCGCGCGGGAGCAGCCGGTTCTTCTTGATGTTGTCGTACAAACTGAGGAAGCTGGTCGTGAAGTGGCCCTCGGGACTCTTCACCAACTCCTCGTAAATCTGCACCTGCGACTGGTCGGTGATCACGGTGTGGTGGTCCTGATACTGGCCGCCCTCTAAAAATTCAGTCGGCAGGATTGGGCCGCCGACGCCGTTCGTGATCATGCCGAACTGGTTCGTCGCACCGGAAGCCCACATCGGTTTGTTCGCGCCATCGAGCACTTCGAAATCGAGGAATGCGCGGCGGAAGGAAACGCCCGAGGGGAAACTGTGGCCAGCGTTGTTCTTCACGCCAACCTTCACTTCGAGATCGGTGGCCGTCTTCTGCATCGACATCACGGAAACGTCGGCCGTTTCCTGGCGCGCCAGATCGATGGTGGCCTGCTCGGCGAGTGTGAGGCCCTGCGCCACGACCTTCGGATCCGCATCCGCCAGCATCGGATCGGACGTTCGGATGCCGAGGAGGTTGGAAAACTGCAGGAACATCTCCTGGACGAAGAGGTTGATTCCGACCAGCGTGTGCCGCGCGTACCCGGTGCGCGTCTGGAGCGAGATGTCGTTGTCGGAGAGCCTGTCATCGACGTACGGGTACGTCTCATCCTCGATGTTCGCGATGCGATAGGCGAGATCCTGACTCTTGAACTTCTTCAGCTTGAACGTCGACGGCATGTGGCATTGCTGGCAGGTTTGCGCATCACCCGACACCGGCTTGAACTCGTTCTGGAAGACGCTGTTCTGCCACTCGAAGTAGGTGGTCTGCTCGAAGTCGGTCATCGGAACGCCGTTCTTGATGACCTGCTCGCCGTTTGCGCGCAACACCGGCAGCTCGACCGTGTGGCACGAGCCGCAGAGCTTCGAATCCTTCACGTACTCGGCGTGCACGGGCGTCATATCGAGTGAATGATTCATCGGCTTTTCCTGTGGAACGGTGAAGGGGCCGATGATCGTTTTCGGATCGGTCGTGTTGAATTGGCCGGTGAAGGTCGACGGCTTGCCGAGGTCCTTGTCGGAGATGTGATGACAGACGGTGCAGGAGATCGAGTCGCGGGCCAGTGCGCCGTATTTGTTGTCGCCGACAGGCTGCGCCAGCGACGGCGACCATTTGTAGACCAGCTCCGGATCGAACATCTTCTTGCCGCCGGAATCGATGGTGAGCTGGCGCTGCCCCATCGCGCCGTGACAGCGGAAGCAGATGTTGGGGATGGTCTGGTTGGGGAGTTTCGCGTCCGCGTGGATTGTCAGCTCGCTGGCGATCTGCGAGAAGAAGACCGGATCGCGGCCGGAGAGACCCATCAGCGACGCGCGCCATTCGCCGTACGGCGAGACGTTGTAGGCCGGCGCGGGAGTGCCGCCGGCGGGATAAAGCATGTTTGCCGGATACGGCGCGATGTTACCGGTGGCGTCATGGCAGCCGATGCACTGGTCCGAGGTGATGAACTGCTCCGGGCCGTTCTTCATGGCCATGACGTGGTCCCACGTCTCGCCCGGGAAGTTGCGATACGTCAGCTTGTCGTTCGCGTGCCACCACGGCGCGAGGATTTGAATCAACTCGTTGTCGAACTTCACGGTGTTGAGGAGCGGCGGCCCGCCTTTGCGCGTTTCCTTGGCCTTGTGCGCATCCTCATGAGCCGGCGTCGGGTTGGCAAGGGTCAGCATGACGTTGAGATAGGTGATCGTGTTCGTTCCCACGACGTTGCGCATCGTCGAGTACGTCGAGTTCGAGGCCGCCGAGGCGTGACAGTTGATGCAGTAGTTTCCGAAGCCGGCGGACGGATAGGCCGTGTTGTCGACGTTTGTCGGAACCGCTGCCTGCTTGTTGAAGTAGCCGCTCCAGTACCAGCCGTCGCGAGAGGCGTTCGCTTCGCGCACCATCACCGTCCACCAGCCGGCGTTGCCGGGGGTCGTCCACCATGGGCTGCCGGAACCGGCCGTGGAGCACCCCGTTGGCGGGTCACCCTTCATCGGGTAGCAGCGCGCAGGACCCGTGTACATCTCCTTGACGATGATTCCGTTGTCGTCGATCGACGTGACCTCACGCTGCGCCGGCGTCAGCTTCATCCACTTCGCCACCTCGGGCGAGTACCAGATCCGCACGGCGGGATGCGTGCCGTAGTAGTCGCCGAGGATGTACGGACCGGTGTCGCGGATGAAGGCGTCGTGAGTCCATCCCATCTTGTCGTAGCAAGCTGCCGTCAGAAACGGCCGCAGCGCGTTTTCGAACGCGACCGTGTCCTTACTCGGCGGCGTGGCCAACTTCAGGGCTGCGTTGAGGCTCGCGCAGTCTGGCGGCGGAGGGTCAGCGGCGAACGCGGGTACGGCGAGAGCGAAAGCGAGACACAGTGCAGCGGCTGTGCGCATGAAACTCCTCTCTGATTTAGGACCGGAAAAGAGTCTACGCTGCTTTAAGCGTTCAAGTGAAGAGCGAAAAGAAAAAGCCCGCCGCGACCGGCGGGCTTCTTCACGTTCGATGAAATGCGAATCAGTTGATGTCCTGACCCGCTTCGAGTTTCTTGATCATGTTCTCGAGATTCTTCCGGTTGCCTTCGTCCGGCGCCTGCGCCAACGCGAGCTTCGCGTACTTGAGCGCTTCGGCGAAGTTGCCGTTGGCGGCGTAGCCGCGCGCCAATCCGCCGTTGGTCGGCCACACGCCCGGATTGCGCTTGGCGTTGAGCTGGAAGACTTTCAGCGCTTCCTCTTTCTTCCCTTTGGCGATGAGCTGCCGGCCGTATCCGTGCAGGTCGAAGACCGTGGCCGAGGGATGATTCATCGCCTCTTCACGCGTCTTCGCGGCGTCGGCCGTCTTGCCGTTCGCATCCTGCGCGTCGGCAAGCGTCATCAGATTCGTGAAGCTCTTCCTGCCGATTCCGCCCGCGGGATTGACCGACCTCTCCGCCCACTGCAGCCCCTCGGCGGGATGTTTGTTGTCCAGCGCGTAGCGCGCGGCCTGCTGCCACTCGGCGTCGCTGAAGCCGGGCGAGTTGCGCAGCTCGTTGCGCATGGTCGCGATGTAGAGATCGGCGGCATTGGGGACGGTGATGTCGATTGGCACCGCCAGCTCTTCCCACTTCATCGCCACCGTGGCGTGATCGTCTTTCCGTTCGGTGAAGTCGAAGGTGAGCACTTCGCGATACTCGGCCTTTTCCGGCTTCGCCTTCACGCGCAGCGCATCCTCGGACGGATCGTAGAAGAAGCTGCCCCAGGAGGTGTGGTTCTTCGAGAAGATCCACGTCCATTCGTCCTGCTGCGGAATGGCGAAGAGCGCGTACGAGCCGGCGGGAAGCGTGGAACCGTTGACCTGGATGTCGGCGGAGGTGGTGAAGACCGTGTTGACGTTCGCGCCGACGCGCCACGGACACTCTTTACAAGTTCCGAAGCCGAGGTTGGCCATGCCCCACGGCACGAGTCCTCCCCAGATTTTGCCGCGGCGATCCTGACCTTGCGGACTGTGGACGTGCGGACTGCTGTAGTCGATCGAAACCGTGACGGGGCCGATCTGCTGCGTGACGGAAGCGCGTTGATTACCGCCGGAGGGAGGGAGGGTGACGCTGCCTTGTGCAAATGCGCCGATGGCCGTCAGGGCCACGGCCGCTGCGGCGAGGAAGTGTTTCATTGGCTTCTCCTTTCGAATGGGCCAATGTACGCACTGCCTCGCCGCGAGTTCGTCAGCGATTGGTGAACATCACCAAATCTTTTCCCACCATTTCTTCTCGGCGGGTGTGTCGCTCACCGTGTCGAGGTGCATGCGGCGGCGCATGTCTTCGACTTTCCATCCCGTCAGCTCGGCCACGTTCTCCGCTTCTTTTTCCTGACGCTTGTGCAGGTCGCGGCGGTACTGGATCGCGGCATTGCACTGGCCGGGATTGGCGGGATGGTGAAGAACATAGCGCGCCTGAAACTGGCGATCATCCCCCGTCTCCTGAAACACGAGATCCTCGGGGAAGTGCTCGCGGTCGTAGCGGACGTGCAGCCGCGTGAGGAAGACGTTGCGGTTGCCGTCTTGCCAGAAGACGCCGAGCTTGCGCAGCTCGTCCTGCGACAGCGGCTCCGAGGCGCACGGATCGCACCAGCCCATGTTCCACGCGTATTCGAGAAAGACGGCGCTGTTGTCTTCCTTCTTGACCTGCTCGGTGAAGAGCGCTTTGTAAAACGGCGAGAAGTCCTTGCGCACGAAGAGCGGGATGTCGACGTCGCTCGGCAGCTTCACGGTCTTGTAGTTGGTCGACTCGACGCGGCCTTTGGGCGTGATCGCGTACACGAACAATTCCTGCGCGCCGTTCGCGTTCACCGTGCCGAGGCGGATCGGGAGCATGAACTTGGGCGACTCGTACGCGACCTGCAGCGGACGGAGGTAGTTGAATCCGAGCCGCGCCTGTTCGCCGAGGTTCACCTTCGCGACGAAGAAGTGCATGTTCTGCCGGATGTAACTGCCGAGAACGTACGCGGCGCCTTTCGGCAGCGTGTAGCCGTTCTCGGTGAGCCACGTCTCAAGCCCGCTGCTCTGCTTCGCGGAGAGGATGAGGATGTCGTACTCGCCGACGGTGTACTTCGCTTCGATGGTGACGCCAAGACTTTGCGCGCGGTCGCGCGCCTTCGAGACGGTGATCGATTCGCTCACCGCGGGGGCGTACATGCGCAACTCCTGGCTCGGTGCCGCGCAAGGATCAGGATCGAAATACTCGACGAGCCGCGGCGACGAGTAGGCGTCGAGGTGATCGATGAGCGCTTTGTCCGCGACGTGAATCTGGCCGCGCTCGATCTTCGTCGGCACCGGAATGACGACGGCGAAGTCGCGCGCACTACCCTGGAAGTCGTTGGCCATGGTCATGACGGTCTTGTCCTGATCGCGGACGATGACCACCTGCGAGGCGCGGTTGAAAATCTTCGTGTCGCCCTTGGCGACGTAGAAACCGCAGAACGCGTGCGCCTGTGCGGCAATGAACAACGTGGTGATGAGGATGAAGCTGCGTTTGAGCATGAGTGCCTCCTTATGCTGCGGTTGCGAGTTGGTGATGTTGCGGAGCGGCGGGCGCGGCGTCGCGATGCCACGCGTATCGCGCCGCCGGCAAGAGCGCGTCGATGATCGGCACGAGAATCGCGCCGGCGGCGAGCGACCAGAGAATCCCGTTCGTCCGGAAGAGCCGGTAGCCGATGTACCACCCGCCGAACGCGACCAGCGCGGCGAAGAGGATCCGTCCGGCGCGCGAGTCGGGCGTGGTCTTCGGATCCGAGATCATGAAGAAGGTGAAGAGCAGCAGCGCGCCGCTCTCCAGCCGGTGAAACGGAATCGTCAGCGGCTCGCCGACCCACAGCGACCGTCCGATGACCAGCGCGCTCCAGAAAATGATGAATGCGTACGTGACGTCGCTGCGCGCCGCGCGGTTGACGACCAGGCCGCCGATGCACGTGATGAGAAATCCGAAGAAGGCGACGTTCCCCCACTGTCCGGGCGAGACCCAGACGCGGTCCGTCATCAACATCATGGCCACGATCGCGCCGTTCGTCGGATTGAAGATGTGTTTGCCGTTGACGCGAATCACGAACTTGCTGCCGACGGCGATGACCGCGGCGGCGATCAGCAACGCGATCGAGTCACTGCGCAGCAGCAGCGATAACGAGAGTCCCGAAATCGCTGCGCTGCGCGGATCGAAAGCGATGTGTTTGATCCTGCTGCCGATCGCCTGCGTCGCAATCGCGACGGCGACGAGCAGCGCCGCGCGGAACAGAGTTACATCGAAATTCAGCGCGAAGATGCCGTAAAGCAGGAGGAGGGTGAGCGCGCCGATCTGGTAGAGCCGCGGGTCGAATCGTTTCATGGCGCATTGGATGCGCGGTCGTGGAAAAAGAAAACTCCGCGTCCCCGCGCCTCCGCGTGAAAAGTCTTTTCCGACTACAGCAGCGCGCTAGCTTCGATGCCAGCGCCTTCAGCAAACCGCGAAGGCCGCAGCGAGTGAATATCGATCGACGACTGTCCGTCGAGAATCAACTCGGAAAGAACCTGCCCGATCGCCGGCGCGTGCATGACTCCATGTCCGCTACAGCCGTTGGCGAGGTAGAGATTGGCGAGCGCGGACCGCCCGAGGATCGCATGGTGATCCGGCGACATCTCGTACAGCCCCGCCCAGCACGCGTCGGGATCGATCGGGACGTCGCGAAGAATCGGCACGCGCGCGTTCGTGAACGCAAGTACCTGCGGCAGCCACGACTCGGCATCGAACGTGATATCGAAATTCGACGGCGGCGAATCGGGCCAGAGCAGCAGGACACGCCGATCGCGGACGCGGAAGTGGAAGCCATCGTCGGCCCACACCGTCATCGGCATCGTGTCGGAGAGGACGTCCATCTCGATCGTCGCGGCGACCTGGCGCCGCAGCGGCGCGACCGGAATGTCGACGCCGAGGGTGGACGCCCAGGCGCCGGCGGCATTGATGAAAACGTCCGCTCGAACGTCGCCGCGCGACGTTTCCAGCGCCGCGATGCGATCGCCCTCGATGCGCATCCCGCGCACGGTTACGCCGAAGTCGAAGCGGACGCCGAGCCGTTGCGCGGCCGCAAAATATCCGCCGAGGATTTTCATGGCGCGGATGAAACCGTCGGTCGGACAGAACGTTCCGCCGGCGATCGCGTCGTCAACGACGGCTGGATTGATCCTCCGCACTTCCTCGGCATCGATCACGCGCGCCTCGGGCAAGCCGCACGCGTGCTGCAGTTCGTTCGCAGTCCGCAGTTGCGCCATGGCCTGTTCGCTGCGCGCGATGAAGAGATAGCCGTACGGCCGGTAGCCGGAATCGACGCCGATCTCGTCCGGGAAGCGAATGAGTTTCTCGCGCGACAGCAGCGACAGCGCGATGTCCGCCGGTGTCGCGAATTGCGCGCGAAATCCGCCGGTCGCGCGCGGCGTGCTGCCGGTTCCGGGCTCGTTGCCGCGGTCGATCACGACCACGTCGCGCACGCCGCGGCTGGCGAGGTGATACGCGATGCTCGTGCCGATGACTCCGGCGCCGACGATGACTACGGACGGCATTGAGGCGCGATTATCGCCCGATCGCGTTCGACAAAACGGGGCGTCTCCTGCAAACTGTCGATTCCCAGAGAGATCGCGAGGTCCGGTTGCTTCCCATCCTTGATTCGACCCGCTACGGGTTTTCGCCGTTTGCGGTTCCGCCGCTCGTCACGGCCGCGCTGATGCTCGTCTTCGGTGCGAGCGTCCTGGCGCGCCGGTCGTCGCGCGTGGCCGGCGCGTTCTTCGCCCTGACCGCAGCGGCCTCGGTGTGGCTGGTCGCGTTCACCTTCATGTATTGCGCGAAAGACGCGGCCACCGCGCTCTTCTGGTCTCGCGTCGCCTACTTCGGCGTCCCGTTCCTCGCGCCGTCGATCTACCACTTCACCGCGGAAATGCTGCGCATCGCCAAGGAGCGCCGCGGCGCGATCGTGGCGGCGTGGGCGATGGCCGCGGTCTTCTCATTCCTCGGTGTCACCGGCGTGCTAGTCGTGCGCGTGCAGAATTTCTGGTGGGGCTGGTATCCGCGATACAGCGCGTTGATCGCCCCGCCATTCCTCCTTTTCTTTTTCGGCTACCTGATCATTTCACTCGCCGAATTCGTCCGCGCCTATCCCAAATCGCGCGGCGTCGAAAAGAAACGAATCCATCTCCTGCTCATCGCCTTCGCCGTCGCCTACCTCGGCTGCGTCGACTACCTGCCGAAGTTCGGCATCGCCGTTTATCCGTTCGGTTACGCCGCGCTGCTCGGCTTCGTCGTCATCGCCGCCGTCGCTTTCCGCAAGTACGACCTCGTGCCGATTACGCCGTCGCTCGCGGCGCGCGAGATCATCGGCACGATGGCGGACGTGCTCTTCGTCTGCGACCGCGACGGCCGCATCGAATTCGCCAACGCTGCCGCCGAGCGCGTCCTCGGATATCGCGCCGACTCGCTGGTCGGACGGCAGTTCGATGAGTTGCTCGAAACGAAAGACGACGGTCCGTTCAGCGACTCGATCCGCCGCCGCAGCATCCGCAACATGGAGCGCCGTTTCGTCGCCTCGGACGGCCACCAGGTCGATCTGATGATGTCGCTCGCGCCTGTGCTGCAACACGGCGAACCGGCCGGCGTCGTCATCCTCGGGCGCGACATGCGCGAGCAGAAGGACGCCGAACGCGAAGTCCGCAAGGCGGTGACGCTGCTCGAGTCGACGCTCGACTCCACCGCCGACGGCATTCTCGTCATCGGCGACGGCGGCCGCATCCTCACCTACAACAAGCGCTTCGTCGACATGTGGCGCATTCCGGCCGAACTGCTCGAGGCGAGCGATGACCGCGGCCTCATCACGCACGTCCTGGATCAAATTCTCGATCCGCATCACTTCCTGCGGACGATCGACATGTTGTACGCGCAGCCCGAAGCGGAGAGTTTCGAGCTGATCGAATTCAAGGATGGCCGCCGTTTCGAACGCTATTCGATCGGCCGAGGCGTGGAGGGCGTGGCCAACGTGCGCGTCTGGAGCTTCCGCGACGTCACCTCGCGCTTCGCAGCCGAGGCGGCGTTGCGCGAGTCGGAGCTGCGGTATCGACTCCTCTTCGAACAGAACGCCGCCGGCGTCTGCGTGATGGAGCTGGCCGGCGAGATCGTCGACTGCAATCTGACGTACGCCGCCATGCTCGGCTACCAGCGGTCGGAGTTGATCGGACGCAACGCCGCCGAGCTGTACGTCCGGCCCGGCGATCGCGCCGAGTTGCTCTCGCTGCTGCACGATGCGCAGACGCTCAACAGCGTCGAAGTCGAGCTGCGAAAAAAGGATGGCCAGTCGATCTGGGCGCTCAAGAATCTGACGCTGGTCGGCGACCGCGTGCACACGACCGTCGTCGACATCAGCGACCGTAAGCGCGCCGAGGAACAGATCGAGTTCCACGCGTATCACGACGTCCTGACGAACCTCCCCAACCGCAAACTCTTCACCGATCGTCTGACGCAGAGCATTTCGCGCTCGCGGCGATCGGGAAAACCTCTCGCGGTGATGTTCGTCGATCTCGATCACTTCAAGTCGATCAACGACACGCTCGGTCACGAGATGGGCGACGAGCTGTTGCTGGAAATGGCGCACCGTCTCAACGCCAACATCCGCGAGTACGACACCGTCGCACGCCTCGGCGGCGATGAGTTCACGATCATCCTCTCCGAGTTGCGGCAGCCGGAAGACGCGGTCAACGTCGCCGAGAAAGTGCGCGTCGCCATCGAGCAGCCGCTGGAAATCGCCGGAACGTCAATCGAAGTCTCCGCGAGCATCGGCATCGCGCTCTATCCCGACGACGGCGCGGACGCGGAGTCGCTGTTGCGCAACGCCGACAGCGCGATGTACCGCGCGAAAGAGGCGGGCCGCAACACGTATCAACTCTGCACGGACGACATGAAGCGCCGCGCGGTGGAGCGGCTGCTGCTCGAAACGCGCCTTCGCCGCGCCATCACCGAGGGGCAGCTCGTGCTGCATTACCAACCGCAGATCAGCCTCACCGACGGCAACATCGTCGGCGTCGAAGCGCTGGTGCGCTGGAACGATCCGGAGCGCGGCCTCGTGCATCCGTCCGCCTTCATCCCGCTGGCCGAGGAGAGCCGGCTGATCCTGCCGCTCGGTGAATGGGTCCTGCGCACCGCCTGCACGCAGATGCGCGCGTGGCATGACGCGGGGCTCGACATCCCGTTGATGTCGGTGAACCTGTCGCTGCGCCAGTTGCAGCAATACGACATCGTCCAGAGCGTCCGCCACGTCCTCGCGGAAACGGGTCTCGACGCGACCGCGCTGGAGCTGGAGATCACCGAGACCGCGGCGATGCAGAACGCGGAATCGACGGTGGAAGTGCTGCAGGCGCTGCGCGAGCTCGGCGTGTCAATTGCCATCGACGATTTCGGCACCGGCTATTCGTCGCTCAACTACCTGAAGCGTTTCCCGATCACGGCGGTAAAGATCGATCGCGCCTTCGTTCGCGACCTGGCCACAAGCGACGGCGACGCCGCGATCGTCTCCGCCGTCGTCGGCATCGCCCGCGCCCTCAAACTGCGCGTGATCGCCGAAGGCGTGGAGACCGAGGAGCAGCTCTCCTTCCTCCGCCGCCGCAACTGCGACGCCGCGCAGGGCTATCTCTTCAGCCGCCCCGTCGCGGCGAGCGCAATCCCCGATTGTCTGTCGGAGTACCCGCTCGACGAGCGGGTGGTGCGGCTACACGTGTAGCCTCAAGAACGCAGCCGCTGCACCTTGTCCAAGCACAGACAAGAGTGTCTGTGCCACACAGGCTCTTCCTCCAACAGCATTTGCGTAAGTTCGGCAGGCTCAATGTGGCACAGACACTCCTGTCTGTGCTGGTGAGGCTCGGGACGACTGGGCAGGTTAATGCGCGGAAACCGCGGCCGCGGCTTCAGCTTCTTCGTGCACGACCGGATACTTTCCGGTGAAACAGGCGGTGCAGTACAGCCGGCGCGGATCGTCGTCGTTGCGCACCGCGGCCAGCATCCCATCTTCCGACAGGTAGCCGAGCGAATCCGCTTCGATGAAATCGCGGATTTCGTCTACCGACTGCGCGCTGGCGATGAGGTCGCGGCGCTGCGGCGTATCGATTCCGTAGTAACACGGCCCAGTCGTCGGCGGCGAGGAGATGCGCATGTGAACTTCGCGCGCGCCAAAGTCCTTCAGCATCCGCACGATCTTCTTCGACGTCGTGCCGCGAACGATCGAATCGTCGATGAGGACGATGCGCTTCCCCTCGACAATCTCGCGCACCGGATTCAGTTTCACCTTCACGCCGAAACTGCGGATCGACTGCTTCGGCTCGATGAACGTGCGGCCGACGTAGTGATTGCGAACCAGTCCGAACTCGAACGGGATGCGCGACTCGTGCGCGTACCCGAGCGCGGCGAAGACGCCGGAGTCGGGAACGGGGATGACGACATCCGCAGCGATCGCATGCTCCCTCGCCAGTTGCGCGCCGAATCGCTTTCGCACCTCGGCCACGTTGTTGCCGAAAATCACCGAGTCAGGCCGCGCGAAGTAGACGTGCTCGAAGATGCAACGCGCCTCGCGCGGCGCCGTGAATTCGTGCACGAGCCGGACGCGCGGCAACGGCTCGCCGCACTCGATGACGATGACTTCACCGGCCCGCACTTCGCGAATCGTAGTGGCCTCGATCAGATCGAACGCACACGTTTCCGACGACACCACGATCGAGTCGCCGAGTCTGCCGAGAACGAGCGGACGGAATCCGTACGGATCGCGCGCCGCGTACACGCGCCCCGGCGCGAGTAGGACGATCGAATACGCGCCCTTCACCTGCGACAGCGCATCGACGAGCGCGCCTTCGAGATCACCCGCCTTCGACCGCGCGATGAGATGGACGATGACCTCGGTGTCCGACATGGTGTTGAAAATCGCGCCGTCCGCTTCCAGCCGCCGCCGGATCGCCGCGCCGTTCACGAGGTTCCCGTTGTGCGCGAGCGCGATCGGCCCCTTGCTGGTCGACGCCACCAGCGGCTGCGCGTTGCAAAGCATCGAACCGCCAGCCGTCGAGTAGCGCACATGCCCGATGGCAATGTCGCCCGGCAACCTCTTCAGCCGCTCCTCGGTGAAGATCTCCGCGACGTATCCCATCTCCTTTTCGGAGTGGATCTGCTGCGTCCCCGGCGCGATGATCTGCTCCCCCGCGCCACTCGACCCGATGGCCTCGCCGATATTCGTCTCCGACCGCCGCCGGTCCGACGACACCGACGCAATCCCCGCACTCTCCTGCCCCCGATGCTGCAGCGCATAAAGCCCGAGATACACGATGTTCGCCGCGTTCTCATGGTTGAGAACACCAAAGACGCCGCATTCATCGTGGAACTTGTCGAACATGGGGAGAGTGTAACCGAAGTGCTCTTACCTAGGCGGAAAGGGGTTATGGCCAATGTGAGTTGGTGCACTCGCTTGTATCGATAAGATGAATCGAAAGGATGGGTAAAACGACATTAGTGAATAACCCACTGGTGAGCGGCTTCCTGCAGGGTTGATTATGCAAAACGTTATAAGTAGCTATGTCATCAGGAAAACCGTTCGTGGCCGAATATTGCTTTTTCCAGTCACTTCCGTCGTGCGGAATTGGTCGACTCTCGATGTTGGTAATTAAAACCCAGCCATCTTGATCAAAACGCTCAGAGAACGCGTCGTTGTAAGCTATCGATACATTATCTCCGGTCGAGGTCAGCATTGTGACGCGCGGCACGCAAGGGCGCACGTTGATGTCGTCGTCGAGTGTCCATATTGCTCCCTCTTTGTACCATTGTGCCACCGTGAAGTTACCGGCAGGAAGAAGGACCTGCCAACCATTCGGCTCCTTGAACTTTCGTCCGCCTCGGGTGAGATCATCGAGATGCGGCACCGTGTCGAAGTAGAGTCCAGCCCTTGCTTTGGCGCCGAGGCCCGTGAAGGTCACATCGCCGGTCAAGTCTCTTGCTTGTGAGTCATTGCTTGTTCGAATTTGAGGTCGATGCAAGGCGTCTTCCAGAAGGTAGGAAGTGATCAACGTTGTACGGTCAGATCCTTCCTCGGCACTCGGCCCCGCGTGACAGATCAAACCGCAGAAGTAGATTTCTAGAGTAATAGGCATGGGCTTCCCTACAAATTGCTCTCTGGTATACCTGAAAATGCCGTCCTTTAACTTAGGCGACTCGCCGAGGCGCAGAAAGCAAATCTACGGCCAATGCGTGTTCGTGCATTCACTCGTGTCAATCAACTTGGATTTCGCGAAAATATCCAAAATATCCTTGGTGTATTTTCCGGCCGGCGGTTTCTTATAGCACGTTACTGTTCCTGCAGGAGCTAGTGCCTCGTATGTTGCTATATCGTACCTGTCTCCAGTAGTAACGGCGTGCTGCTTCTTCCAGTCGTCACCTTCTGCGTAGTTGATTGTTTGGCGATACTCTAAATTCGTAATTAAGACCCATCCGCCGTCCTCACCCAATGGCAATTCTTGGCCGTTAAAACTAGCCGCGACGTCATCGCCAGAAGCTCTCAGCATTGTGATTCGCGGCACACACTGCCGCGTAACGACATCGTCATCGAGCGTCCATTTGGCGCCTGTATCGTAGAAAGCGACAACGGTAAACGTCCCGGCAGCGAGCTGTACTGTTATGCCTGACGGGTTGCCGCTAAATGAGACACCAGAACGCGTAAGATCGTCGAGATGAGGAACGCTATCTTGGAACAGGCCAAGGGGTTTAGCAATCATACCCAAGTTGATGAAGCTAACATTGGTATGCAGTTTCTCTCCAAAGTATGTATAGAGAACGTCAGCGCCTCCGTCCTGGGAGCCAGGCTCACTCGCGCTCGTCAAAATCCTGGGTACGTGATAATCACCGTCAGCGATCAGAATTGATCTCGCGAGCGTAGTGCGATCCGAGCCTTCCTTCTCGCTTGGTCCGACATGGCAAATGAGACCCGCAAAGTAGATTTCCACTATAGGCATGACTTGCCCTCCTTTAATCATTCCCGTAGAGCTGAAAACCAGCCCACGACCTTGGCCCGGCGTAGTTTAGATTTGGGGAGTGGAGCATCGAGAGTTGTGCCGTTCGAAGTGATGCAGAGGGTGATAGCCCGCTGAGTAGTGTGCGGTGGAATGTCAGGGATAGGTCTCGGGACGCGTTGTCCTCCACGTTCCAGAGAGTGCCGACTACGGCGCGACTTCCGGCCGATAGAAATGCGTTGGCCAGGCTTCTCACGTTGCCGTGTCCCGGTGCCGTAGATGCGCTGTCGCAGCCGGCCAGGACGATGACGGGATGGCGGGCGAAGCGCATACGAGCGATGTCGCTGAGATAAAGCATACTAGGGTCGTTTGCCGTGCCTGACGCGAGTGGGATGGCGGTTGTTGAGGCATCGCGTGGATTGATGATCACGTGTCCGGCGAAGTGAATGATGTCGGCCGTGGCGAGTGCCGGGACGATTTGCTGCGAAGTTGCCATTGCGCCGACGATCGCGGGGACGTTGTAGAAAGCAGCCACGGCGTGGGCCTCCTCGATCGCGCCGGGTAGCGGCTCAAGCTCCGGAAACTCGGCACCGTTGAACGCGGGGGCGCCGATCACGAGCGCGCGAAGAGGGTGCTTCGTCTCCGGTTGCCGGCCGGTGGCTACGAATGCGGCGCTCGGAGCGGCCATGATGGAGGAACGCTCGACCAGGTAGAGTCGCGTGACGGGATCTCGAAGTAGCGCAAACGGAATTCGGGAGGCTGTCTCATCAGCGATGAAGATAATGGCGTGAGCATGCGAGAGGTTACTTGCTGCAGGCTCGACGAGCGTTTTAAACAATTTCTCGCTCGTTGCGTTGACCCTGGCCAAGTCGTCTCGCTGAATGGCATCGCGGAGGTTGTCGATTTGAGTCGCGACCATCGCGCGGGAAACCGGAGAGACAAAGCCTCGAAACGTATCGTGCGCCGAGACGGTGACGAACGTCTGCCGCGGCAGCGTGGTGATGCTGACGACAGCCATACCAGGCGCAAGCGCTCGGGAGAGAGAATCGGAAGTCGTGACGCGTTCCGGCGATGCGTCCAATGTGCGTGACTTCTCTGCAACTTCGAAGGCTCGCTTATAGTCGCCGCACGTTACATAAAGATCAATCAATTCGTTAAAGCCACTCGACACCGTTGCGGCGAAGCTGTCGCGAACCACAGGATCTGACAATTTCGCGCACTGCTCCTTGATGATGTCGATGGCAGTTTGAAAACTGCTTTCGGCTCGTTCGCTGTCACCTAGCAAACGCCAGGCGCGGCCAAGTTCTTCATAGACTGCCGGCAACCGTACGATCGCATTTCGCGAGCGACGGTATGCGATGACCTGATTGAGGAGTCCGACCGCAAAGCGTGGATTACCTTGCAGTGCAAACCTCGCTTCGGCGTAGCGGATCTCGTCGAGTGTTTCCTGTCGCAGTGCTTCCGCGGGCAGTTTCATGGCTGCTGCCCGGGCGCCGGTCAAGTCCGCCGGCGCGCCTGAGGCCTTCCAGTCCGCTACCGCCAGTCCCAGGAGCGCTTCGACCCGCCGTTTCGCTGCGCCATTTGAAAGAGACGCGTCCTCCCTGTAAAGAGCGGCGGCGACATCCCATCGTTCGTCGTTTGCCTCGGATTCGGCCGCGGAGAAAAGTGCTGCGTCGAGCAGTAAAGGATCTTTTGAGCGGCTGGTTTGAATGAAAAGATTGGCACGGGCGCGCCATGCGTCGGCCGAACGACCGAGCACAGTCAGAACATGAACTTCGCTGGCCTGCATATACAACGCATTCTCTCTCTCTCCCAGTCGCTCAAAGGCTTCGCGCGACGCCCTGACCTCAGAGAGTGCCTCGTACGGACGGCCAAGCGGTCCAAGAATGAGGCCTTGCGCCCACGCCGTTTGCGCTTGCAGCGCTCGATACCCGGGCGGAGCCTCATCCATCTGCGCCAGGAGATTGGTTGCCGCAGTAAAGTCCCTTTGATCGATCGCCGCGTTCGCCCGGTAATAGGCCGCAACCAAGTGCATCGGCGAAGCGTTCTTGCGGAAGAGATCCTCTGCCTCTTTGAAAAGGGGCAGTGCGTCGTCGACGCGGCGCTGTTGGTAGAGAATCCGTGCCTTCCGGTACGTCACATGGGCGACAGCGAGCCCGTTCTGAGAGTCGGGTTGAGCGTGTTCAATCACAGATACCGCGTCTCCGAGCAATTGCTCGCCGGATACGCGCCGCAAAGCTTCTCCGATGCAGCTAGCCACATGAAGAGCATCCGATGATGGTCCATGGAGCAGTGCGGATTCTCCCCAATCAGCCAGGTAGACACCTTCACCCCACGTCCGAGCTTCCTGTGGAAAGCGCCGAACCAGGTCAGTGATGTCGTTGCCGGCCTTGCACCGCCGTTCCAGTAGTGTCTTTACCTGTGCCCAGCCGTCTAACGGCATCAGTTGACGAAGCGACGCACTCCGCATGCGTGCTTCGCCGGCCCATCCGCTGGAAGGTTCGGTTGTGATGTAATTCTCGTATTCGCGCATCGCAGCCGGAACAATTCCGAGATGCTCCAAGGCGAGAGCGCGGTTGAAATGTGCCGCGGGGAATGCGGGATCAACCGCGATCGCCGCGTCGGCAGCGGCAAGCGCAGAAGCGTAACGGTCCGGCGATTTCTGTTTGCTCCCTTCATCAATGTACGCGGCTGCGAGGTCGTTCCACGTTTCCACGCTGCTTGGTTCGAGGCGGAGTTCTTGTTTGAGCGACTCGATTGCGCGGCCCGTATCGTTTGTCAGAAGTTGTGCGATGCCTCGCGTGTGTAACGAACCGCTATCTGTAGACGTTGTTTCTGCGAGCCCTGACGCGATACCACGAAGGCGATGAAGCGAGGGCTGAGCAGGCTTTCCTTTTTGGCGAACGTCCTCTGGATGATATGGAAACCCGCTCAGGTATCCCTCGACAGCGCGCGCTTTTTGGGCGGACGCGATCAACCTGCGCATCGGTTGCCGCTCACGGATGACGAAGATCGTCGCCGCGATAACGACCACGGTGCAGATGCCGACGACGGTCGCTTGCGATCGTAAGGTGCGCATGCCGAGTCCGAGGCGTTAGACGGACGGTTCTATGTCTTTCAGTCACCGCGACTGCGTAAATCCGATGCGCGCTTTCGCGCCTCATCACTCCACCGCGACGTAGAGTCGGCGCGAACGTACCGTTCGTAGGCCGAGGCGGCTTCCCCGCTGCCCAGTGTCTGCAATGCGAGGGCGCGGTTGAACAGGGCATCGGGAAGATCAGCATGAAGACGGAGCGCTTGATCGGCGGATTCGATTGCATGCGCGGCATCGCCGTTTGCGATCTGAGCGGCAGAGAGATCGCTCCAGTAGACTGCCTCCTGTGGTGCTTCACGCGTCGCGGCGGTGAGCTCTTCGACAGCTGGAGCTCGTTCCTTAAGTACGAGATGCGCAACGCCGCGCGCATGTCGCGTCCTGGCATCATCGCCACGCATATCCAACACGTCAGCGGCAGGCTCCGACAGTTTCAAGCTATCCGGATCTAACTCGTCGTCCGATGATCCACGGGTGGCCTTCTTAGCGGGCACATATGGAAACTCGTTCAGCCGCCCTTCGACTGGAGCGAACGTTAGTTGCCCATAGGTCTTAGCGAGCTTGGTCAAAGGATGGAGATACTGGTAATAGCCGACACCGATGACGAGTACGATCGACGCAGCCACCGCGATCCACCAGTTCTTGAGAGGCCGGGTTGCCGTCTTCGCCGGCTCGTTGAACTCCGCGGCGTCGACGACCAGCACCCGGCAATCGTCGCAGTCGGCGATGTGCTCGACGATGGCGGTGCGTTCGGGATCGTCGAGCGTTCCTTCTACGAATCGCCCGAGGTCTTCGGCCTCGGGGTGGGCGAGGAGCATGGTCACGAAGGCACCTTCCGGGTGGGTGCGGCGAAATCGATGTGCAGCGCGTCGGCGCCGTGGGTGAGCATGTCGCCAATGTCGCTCTTCCCGACGCCGGCTGCAAGAAGAGCCTCGCGCAGGATCGCCACCAGGCGGTCGATGCGGCGATAGAGCTGCTTCTGGTCGGCGTGGAGCATTCGGGCCATGGTGGAAACTTTCATCGCGTCGATGAATCGGAGCTTCATGATCAATCTATCCTCGGGAGCGAGGCCGACGAGCTCTCGGCTCAGCACCGCGCCCGCGCGGCGTGCCGCGATTTCGCGTTCGCCGCTCAGCAACTCGTCTTCCGCCGAAGCCTCTGACGCGGGCTCGCGCATCTCCTCCGTCCGCTCGACACTCGACTGCCTGCGCGGCTGCCGCACCACGATAGACGCCGCCAGCCTTTCCAGAGCCCGGGCATCAAGCTCTGTAAATTTTTGACGGACAATCGTGGAAGCTTCCGCGATGCCGAGGCCGTCGCGGCTGATCAGTCGCTCCAGAAAAATCGCCGCATCGCCGCCCTGCCTGGCCCGCATCGAAGGGCGCCATTTGCCCCACTCGTGAATCTTCTGATCGAGATAGTGGCGCTGGATGACGATCGTCAAATATGTGGCAAGAGAGCACTTCTGCTCGAACTTGCGCAGCACCGCGTAGTCGTCTTCGATGAGCTTGAGCTTCGACGCCGAGGAGAAATCCTCCGCATCGGCCCCCGAAAGGCCGTACTTCCGGCAAACGAACGCCGTCACGCGTTCGATGAGCGAAAGATTATCGAGGAAGAAGGTCTCCCAGTTCATTGGCGATGCCGCGAGCGGCAACGATGCGTGTCTTTAATCGGTGTGCCGATTCTAGACGAAGTGCCACCGTTGCTACGCGACGGAATCGAGAAAGTTACGGCGAACCGTACTTACTTCTTCGCTACGTCCGGCATGTGCTTCGCCGTCGTGTCGACGAACGAGACCTCCACGCCCTTGCTGATGCGGTGCGAGACCTCTTGCGCGTCCCAGTTCGTGAGCCGCACGCAGCCGTGCGACGACGCGTAGCCGATCGAGTCGGGATCGGGCGTGCCGTGCATGCCGTAGTGCTGTTTGCTGAGCGCCATCCAGACCACGCCGACGGGCGAATTGGGGCCGGGATTCATGTGCGCGTCCGGCTCGCTGTCCGGCACCTCGTGGTAGAGCGTCGGGTCGTAGTGGAAGTGCGGCATCGGTGTGATGCTCACGACGTGCAGCGTCTCGTCGGGCGACGGATCGTAGGTCGAGCCGAGCGTCGTCGGGGCGTGGAAGATGACGTTACCCGCGGCGTCGAACGCGTTGTACGAATTGCCGGCGATGGAGATGATGATTTTGGCGATGTCCGGCTGATCCTGCGTCACCGCCGGACGCACGTTCGGCGCATTGATCGTGGCACCGGCCTGCAGTTCATTGATCTTCACGCCGGGATTCAGCACGTCGAGAAAATCCTCGGTGCTGTGAAAGCGCTCCGCCAACTCTTCGCGCAGCGACTCGTAGCAAAGGCAGTCCAGTTTGGCCTTGTCGTACGGATCGTCGGGGATGTGGACGAAGGGACCCTTCGTATCGTCCGCGGTCAGCGTGTACGACACGACGACGGGATCGCTGCCGCCTGCCTGGGCGATGGAGCGGAACGTGTTTTCGTCGACGTCGCCGGTCGGATCGAGGCCGTGCGCTTTCTGCCACCACCAGACGGTGATCGCCGAATTGCGGCCCCAGCGTCCGTCGATGGCGCCGACCGAAAAGTGCGCGCGGTCGAGATAGACCTGCGTGCGGAGAATCGACGGGCCTCGAACGTCGCCGGTGATCGGAAGGTTGACCGGCGCGCTGTTGATGCCGTTCGCGTCCAGCCCTTTGAACGATTCCTTCATCCCGTGGACGATCTTGACATTGAGCGGCTGCGTCGATGTCTGCTGCGCAGCCTGTTGCGCGGCCGCCTGTTGTTGTTGCTGCTGCGCCGCCGCCTGTGCGGCCTGTTGCGCGCGGAACGACTGCAACTGCCGCCACTGCTGATCGAAGCGCTGCCGGTCGAGTTCCTGCTGCGTCGGCGGCGTCTCCTTGACCTTCCCCCCGACCGGCGCCGATACATCGAGCGTGTCGGACACCTTTTGCGCCACCTTGGTCGCGGCGTTTTCGGCTTTCACTTTCGTTTCGTGCGCCTGTTCTTGATTACACGCGGCAGCGGCCAGCGCCACCATCAGAAGGATGCTCAAACGTTTCATCGTCGCCTCTCCCGTTCTGCCTGGTACCAAAGCAAAGTCGCTGCCGTTAGACTTTCCGCGCCGTGATCACGTACCTGAAAGTCCGCAATCTCGCCATCGTCGAGGAGTTCGCGATCGAGCCTGGGGCGGGACTGAACGTGCTGACCGGCGAGACCGGGGCGGGCAAATCGCTGCTGATCGACTCGCTGGAGTTTCTGCGCGGGGCGCGCGGGTCGACGGAGATGATCCGCGCTGGTGCGGAGCGGATGACGGCTGAGGCGGTGTTTGACGTGCCGCGGGAAACGGGCGATGCGCTCGATGAAATCGGCGTCGACGCGGCCGAGCCGGAAGTCATCGTCAAGCGCGAGATCGGCACGAACGGACGCGGACGCGTGCTCATCAACGGCTCGCCACTTTCGGTGCGCGAGCTGGGCGCGGCCATGGATTCCTTTCTCGAAATTCACGGCCAGCATGAGTCGCATGGACGCGTGGCGGGACAGGGATATCGCGAGTTGCTCGATGACTATGGCGATCACGCGGCGCTCGTCGCCGGGACGCGTGACGCGCACGGCGAGTGGCGTCAGGCGGCGGATCAGTTGCGCGAGTTGACCGACGCGCAGCGCGATCGCACGCTGCGGCTCGATCTGTTGCGCTATCAGATCGACGAGATCTCCGCCGCGAAAATCGATCCGTCGGAAGAGGACACGTTGCGCGGCGAGCGGAGCATGCTGGCCAACGCGCGGCAGCTCGCCGAGGCCACCAGCGGCGCGTTTGCGCTGGTCGATGACGACGAATCGTCCGCCCTCGCGCAGCTTTCGCGCGCTCTCCACCTCGTAGAACCGCTGGCGAAGGAGATCGCCGACATCGCTACGATTTCCGCGGAGATCACCGACGCGATCTACCGGCTTCAGGAGACGTCGCGCGGACTTTCGCGCCTTTCCGATTCCGTTCGCCACGATCCGGCGCGGCTCGAAGAGATCGAAGACCGCTTGGTCACGATCGAGCGTCTCAAGAAAAAATACGGCGGATCCGTCGAAGCCGTCCTCGCCCACCTCGGCGCGATTCAGGACGAGTTCGAGCGCCTCCGCGACTACGAGACCAGTGTCGACAAACTGCAGCGCATCGAAGAGCAGCGCTTCGCGAATTGGCGAAAAGCAGCCGAGGGACTGTCGGCGGCGCGGAAGAAATCGGCGAAGAAATTCGAGACGGCCATTCAGTCGGAGCTCAATGATCTGGCCATGGAGAGGACGACGGTGAAAGTCGTCGTCGACGCTGCCGATCCTTCGCGCGAGCACGCGGCCGCGCATGGGATCGATCGCATCGAAATCCTGATCGCGCCCAATCGCGGCGAGGAGCCGAAGCCGATGCAGCGCATTGCCTCGGGCGGCGAGCTGTCGCGCATCCAGCTCGCCATCGCCGCGGCGCTTTTCAAAGCGTCGAACAAAGCCGCCGCGGCGACGCTGGTGTTCGACGAGATCGACGCTGGCATCGGCGGACGCGTGGCCGAGGTCGTCGGCAGGAAGCTGCAGGAGCTCGCGGCCGGCAATCAGGTCATTTGCGTCACGCACCTGCCGCAGATCGCCAGCTTCGGCACGACACACTTTTTCGTCTGGAAGGAAGACGCCGCCGGCCACACGCGCGCGCGGATTCGAAAGCTCGACTCCGACGACGAGCGCGTGAACGAAGTGGCGCGGATGCTCGGCGGCGAATCGATCTCCGCATCGGCCGTCATGCACGCGCGCGAGTTGCTCGAAGGCGCGCGCGGCCGCACGGCGAAGGCGCGGCGATGAAGCGCTGGCGCATCGACGGCGAGCCGTCCGCAAAGGTGCTGGACGAGATCGCGGACGTGCTCCGCGCCGGCGGCGTGGCGCTGCTGCCGACCGACACGATCTACGGCCTGCACGCCATGGCGACGAATGAGCAGGCGACGGCGCGCATCCGGTCGATGAAGGAACGCGGCGATGACAAGCCGTTCGTAGTCATCGCATCGTCGGTCGAACAGCTCGAAAACCTCGGCGCGACGATTCCCGACGCGCTCGGAGACATCTGGCCGGCGCCGTTGACCGCGATCGTCGCGGCTGGCGAACGAACGATCGCCGCGCGTATCCCCGATCTGCCGTGGTTGCGCGCGCTTCTCGATCGCACCGGGCCACTCGTTTCGACGAGTGCGAACCGCAGCGGCGAGCCGCCCATCACGACACCTGAGGTGCTCGCGGCCGACCTGCGCGACGCGCTCGATGCTCTGCTCGATGCCGGTCCTCGCGAAGGTCAACCGTCGACGATCGTGGACGTTACCGGCGAAGAGCCGCGCTTCATCCGCGAAGGCGATCCCGGCTTTGCACAGTTTCTGCGGAAAACACTGCGGAAAGAGCTGTGAAGAACGCGGACGAGCGCACAAAATCGGGCCTTTGAGCGCTTTGCACAAACTCGTGGGCGATATCGCTAAGTGCAGCAGCGACTTCACTTAACGTAGATACGTTTATGGTATAACAGCATAACTCGATCCATGCCTCGCTCCTTTCTCGCGCTCTCTCTCCTCTTTTTCGCCGCTGTTTCGCAGGCGGACATCGTGAACGAACACCCCGTGTCGACGATCGTCTATGGGCCCGCGCCCCGACAGCAATACGGCACCGCGGCGGCGTCCGACGGGCGCGACTTCCTGATCGCCTGGATGGAGACGCAGCGCAATCGGTCGGGTGCCACACAAATCTACGCGGCGCGCATGAATGCCTCCGGCGAGATTCTCGATCTCGACATTCGTATTGCGAACACGTCGAACTCTCTCGGCCAGGTGAACGTCGTCTTTCTTGGCAATGCGTATCTCGTCTATTGGAACGAACTGGTTCCGGACGGCGTGTCGAGCGTTCGGCTCCTGGCCGTCCGCATCAGCCGCGACGGCATTCTGCTCGACTCCATCCCGCGCGTTCTCGCCGGCCGAGGGAGTTTCGGTGCGTATTCGGCGGCCAGCAATGGCAACCGAACGGTCATCCTCGTTCGCGGCACTGGAGTGGCCGCATTGATCATCGTGCTCGACCGCGACGGCAACGTGGTGGCCGGACCGGAGACGTTTACGAATTTCGGCGTGACGTCGGCGATGGTGGCATCCAACGGACGCGGCTTTCTCATCGCATGGGCGCTCGACGCTATCTACGGAACGTTGCTGGATGACGCGGGAAACGTCATCGCGCCGGAAAAGGTCACGCTGGCGCGCGGCCGGATCTACGCAGTGGCGTCCGACGGCGACGGCTACGTGGTCCTCGCTGGCGACGGTGGTAACCCCTCCGTCGCCCAGCATGTCAGCGGCGCGGGCGAGCTACTGGAGCGATCGGCCGTTCCGATGCAACAGTACATTCCGGGATTCGTCTTCGCGGCCGGTTCCTATGTGCTCATGGATGCTGATCTGCAAGCGCATACGGTCGGCGTCCGGCGTCTCGACCGGACAGGGAAACCGGCCGGCGACTACGTGCCGCTGGTGCAAACCGAGATCGAAACGCTGCAAGGAACTCTCGCTTCGAACGGATCGGATACAGCCGCGTTCTGGACGGAGTTGCGCGCGTCGCAGCGGGCCATCAACGGCGGCGTCCTCCACGCGAACGCGTTCGAGCTCACGGAGGCAGGACCGATCGCGCGCAGCGCGAACGCGCAGTACGCGCCGCGCGCCGCCACCAACGGCCGCAATATCGCCGTCGCGTGGGACGAGCCCGACGGCGTCTACGCCGGCCGGCTGACGCTCGACGGAGCGATGCTCGACGGCCGCGGCATTCGCGTCGCCGGTCCGCACGCCAGCGCAGCGGATATCGTCTTCGACGGAACGAACTACCTGGTCGGGTGGATCGAACGGTCCGCCGACGGCCTCGCCTCGTCCGTGAAGGTGACCCGCCTTTTCCCCGATTTCGGGACGGTTCTCGATCCCGGCGGAATCACTGTCTCGTCTGCACCGTGTGTGAACGCATTGTCGTTGTCCGTGGGATCGGCATCGACGCTTGTCTCATGGTCCGACTGCAAACACATCCTCGCCAACACCGTGGAGAAGAATGGCCTCATCGGAACGACCACGGTCGTAACGCCGCCCGCGACGAAGGAAACCTCCACCGTCTCCGCGGCATGGAACGGACGCGAGTGGCTCGTGGCGTGGGAAGACCGGATTACGATCCCGAGTGCGTTCGAAGGCGCCTACACCCAGACCTTCATCAAAGCTGCGCGGCTGTCTCCGTCGCTGACGTTGCTCGACCCGCGTCCAATCTCGCTTACCGATTCCACCTCGGACGTCACACCCATCGTCGCGTCCGATGGAAACGATTTCCTCGTGGTGTGGACGCGTCCACCCGACGCCAGAGCTCAACGCATCTCCGCCGACGGCTCGCTGCTTGGGAACGCGAATGGAGTGCGCATCGGCAGCGGATACGCGACAAGCGTCGTGTGGGACGGACTGCAGTATGACGTTGCGTTTTCCAGTTTTCCGTACGGCCGCCCGAGCACGCTCTACGTCACCCACGTTGCGGCGAGCGGGCCGGTTGAAGGAACCGCGGCACAAGCAGTGGTCAGCAACGTCGTTACTCCTGACGCGAAGCTCATCGTTACCGGACCTGGCCACGTGATCGCGGCCTACTCAATCGTTGCGCCGGATGCAATCTACGGCGATGTCGAACGCGTCTTCATCAACACCCCGCACGCGATCCGCGAACGTGCGGCGGGACTACGGGGCAATCCGTGAGTCGTCGGGTCGAGACCGGCGTCGAAAGGTTTGGCGGATCGAGCGCCGTCGCGGCGTCAACCATCGACAGTCGTAACGTTTACGGGCGATGGAGCGGCCGTGCTCTGAACGGCACCGTACCTTTCCTCAGATTCTGCGGAAAACGCTGCGGAAAGCCCTGTGCAAAACTCGAAAGAGCGCGCCAAATGCGCGATTCTGAGCGCTTTGCACAAAACTGTGGGCGCATTGAACTAACTGATGGATTCACGCGACTTAGCCGAAATCAGACACATCCTTTGCAGCAGGATTTGTGCAGTAGCCCAAGACGGTTTGCACTTTCCACATGCCTCTTGACATTCGAGCGCGGTTTTGATCCCCGTAACCAGGACGTTGCAACTCACGCAAATGTGTGGACTTACAGCCCTGCCCGCTTCCATGGATAACGAAAACTCATGACCCGTCTGCGGTTTTTCCTGATCGCAATTCTTCTGTTCACCGCGTCCGCCGCCTGGGCGCGCATCGCCGGCGAGCGTCCCGTTTCCGCTCCTCTCTACGGCCTTGCGCCCGGCGGCAAATGGCCGCCCGTCGTCGCCACAGACGGCGATGGATTCCTTGCAGCGTGGAGCGACGTCCGCTCGTGGCCGGACGCCATTTACGCGGCACGCCTTTCCGCCAATGGCGAACTCCTCGATCCGACCGGCATCCGGATCGCGTTGGGATTCGACCCCTCCGTTGTTTTCGCGGGTGATTCGTACTCCGTCTTCTGGTTCGAGTACACCGCCAATCAAACTACGCTGCATATCGCCCGCATCAGTCGCGAAGGCCGCATCATCGACGGACCGCGCGTGGTCGCCGACGGAGTGCCGTTCACCGCCTTCAGCGTCGCATCCAACGGGCGTCGCATCGTCGTGGCGTGGCCGGAGCGTCTCTACGTCCTGAGCGCCGAGGGCGAAGTTCTCGAACGCGATATTCGGATTCAGAATGACTGTCACACTCCATACTGCGAGGGGACGCCGCTGGTGACGTCGAACGGAACCGGATTTCTTATCGCGCTTCCGTTCCAGGGACAGATCATGGCCGTCGCGCTCGACGCGAACGGCCATCCTTCCACCGGCGTCAAATTCGACTCCGACGCCGTTCCGATCGCGCTGACGACGGACGGCAGCAACTACATGGTGGTCGACGCCGCCGTGTCCAAAAACGCCACCTCGCAACAAATCTCCGCTTCCGGTGCGCTGCTCGCGCACAACGACCTCGGCGGGCGCCTTGCCACGAAGCCGATCGCGCTCACGTGGAACGGAACGGATTACGTCAGCCTCTCGCGGGCGAACTTCCCGGACGCGCCGCGCGTGACGCTGCGCCTCACGTGGAGCGGCTTCGTCCTCGCGCTGCCGCCGGCTGGCGAGACCGTGCTCAATCGCCGCGCCGCCGAATCGAATGGCCGCACGATCCTCGCCGCGTGGAACGGAGGCGCGTCGACCAACGCCGCCGCGATCATGATCGAGCGGCTCGATCCGTCGACACTCACTGCGACGACGCCGACGGCCATCACGTTCAGCGCCGCCACGCAGCTCAATCCATCCATCGCGTTCAGCGGCATCAACTACGCGGTCGCCTGGAGCGAGGGATCACGATCGTGGCTGCGCCGTTTTTCACTCACCGGCGAGCCGATCGACCTTCAACCGGTTCCACTCGACACCGGCGTCGGAAGCGGCCGCACGCCGCGAGTCATGTTTGATGGCAAGAACTACATCGCGGCCGCTCTCTCGCCCAATCCCGCCCGGAGAAGCGGGGCGGAGATCCGGTTGACGCGAATCGATCCGCTCACCGGGGAGGTCCTCTCCACAATCGACGGACCGCAGGGCGATGTGTATACGACGTTCGATCTTCGCAGCAACGGCACCACTACCGTGATGGCGTGGGACTTCGGAGAAGGGCTCTTCGTCGCAGAGATCGGCACGACGGACCTCATCAATCCTGCAACGATTCGGCTCGGCGCATCGGAGCCGTCGCTGGCGTGGAACGGCACCGAGTGGCTGGTCTCATTCCACTTCTCGACATCCCTCGGGTTTTTGAAAACAGCGCTGGGCAATGGCGAAACGCCGTTCGAATATCACATCTATGTGATGCGGCTTTCGTCTTCGCTGGCGGTCCTCGATTCGCAGCCGATCGAGATTGGCATTCCGGATGTGTCGTATTCGGGTTCGTTCGGAAACCCAACGCATGCAGCCTCGGTCGGTGGGGATTTCATGGTGGCCATGTCACATGTCGGATCGCATACGGTCCTTCTTCGCCGCGTCTTTGCCGACGGCTCGATCGCGCCGGACGTTGTGCGCCTCGGCGCCGGAGTCGCGCTCGACCTCGTCGCGGATCACGAACGCTACGCCGTCGCGGTCGCCAGTCCGGTCGCTCCCGGCTACCAGCAATTCGTCACCTACGTCGACCGCAACGGCGTCGTTTCATCACGCGACGCATTTCCTCTCGCCTTCAGCGTCTGGACGGGGATGCGTGCCCAACTCGCGGTCGGACTCGACGGAGTCGTGGCCGCCTATCAACGCATTTCGTACGAGCCGCTGTATGGCGGCGCGGAGCGCGTCTTCCTGCGGAGCTCCTCGTCCGAGGGACGCGGGCGGGCCGCCGGGTCGCGATGATGATCGCAACAGCGCTAGAATCGAGCGCATGACCACCATCACCGAGCCGCAAACTCAGCCCGCGCGCGAAGCGGCCGCCGCCCCTGCCCGCCAGTTCGTCAACTTCATGTTCTTCAAAGTCGATCGTTCCTGGCGGCGCGAGAGTGCGGAAGTGAAGGCCGAGGCAAAGCGCGAATTCGCGGAGATCGTCCGCCGGCACACCGGTCCGATGATGGTGCTGCCGTATTCGACCGTCGGCATCAAGCCGAACACCGATTTCATGTTCTGGCGTATCGGCTACGACATCGATCCGTTCCAGCAGATGGCCGCCGACATCAACAAGTCGATTCTCGGCCGCTACCTCGACATCCCCGTTTCGTACTTCTCGATGACGAAGCACTCGCAATACGTGGACGAGCACGTGCACGAAGGTCAGGAAGGTCGCCGGCTGCGCATCGTCCCGGGCAAGAAGCCGTTTCTCTTCGTCTACCCGTTCGTGAAGACGCGCGACTGGTACCTGCTTCCGCAGAGCGAACGCCAGCGCATCATGAACGAGCACATCGCCATCGGTCACAAGTACCCTCGCGTGAAGATCAACACGACCTACTCGTTCGGCCTCGACGATCAGGATTTCGTCGTCGCCTTCGAAGCCGACTCCGCCGCCGAGTTCCTCGATCTCGTGCAGGAACTTCGCGAAACGGAGTCGTCGAAGTTCACGCAGCGCGACACGCCGATGTACACCTGCCGGCGCTCGACCGTGGAAGAGATTCTCGACTCGCTGGGCTGATGGAAGTTGCCCGCATTGACGACTTCGAAGTCGGGCAGCACGTCACCTTCACGAAGACGTTCACCGAGGATGATTTGCGGCGCTTCGTCGAGATCACCGGCGACGTGAATCCGCTGCACGTCGATGACGAGTTTGCCGCGCGAACGCCGTTCGGACGCCGCGTCCTGCACGGGATGCTGACGGCCTCGATCTTCTCCACGATGGTCGGCATGCTGCTGCCGGGGACCGGCGCGATTTATCGTTCGCAGACGCTGACGTTTCTGCTGCCGGTCCATCTCGACGAAACCGTGACCGCGCATTTCGTCGTCCGCTCGATCGACCGCGCGAAGCATCGGCTGACGATCGATGCATGGATCGAGAACGAGGACGGCCAGCGCGTGATCGAAGGGACGTGCGAGGCGGGATTGCTGCGAGAAATGGCTTAAACGTTCGCGCGGCGTTTGCGCCCGGAACGCTGGCGTCACGCCGGCTGGCTCGGCTGCGTCCTCGCTGCCGAATGGGAGGCTTGCGCAGCTCGCGATTACCAGCAAATTTGAGGGTTTGCCGGTTCGGCAGCGAGGACGCAGCCGGGCCGGCCGGCGAGGACGCCAGCGCTCCGTTGCGCTACTGCGCGCGGTTTGAGATCGCGATCGCCCCAACCGCCGCTGCGACCAACCCTCCGCCCAAAACCATCATCGTCATCGGTAATCCGCGGTGCTCTGCGATTGCGCCGGCGATCAGGTTGCCGAACGGGAGGAAGCCGAAAAAGCCGAATGTGTACATGCTCAGCACGCGGCCGCGCATCGCGTCGGGGACGCGATTCTGGATGGCGGTGTTGCAGAGCGCGGCGCAGACCACCATCGCGCAGCCGGCGATCGCCAGCAGCGGCACCACGATCAGGCGCGCGTGCGTGAACCCTATGGCTCCGAGGGCCAGGCCGAATGCGGAGAGCGACACGATGATCATCCGCATCAGATTCCGCGGCGTCCGCACCGAAAGCGCCAGCGCGCCGAGGAGCGCGCCGATGCCGATCGATCCCATCAGGATGCCGAGGCCGCGCGCATCGTCGTGCACGTAGAGAAGCCGCGCCGCCATCGGCATCAACGTCACGTACGGATAGCCGAGGAGGCTGATGATCGCCACGATCGCCAGCAGCAGTTTCATCACGCGATCGCCGTGGACGTAGCGCAGTCCTTCCGCGAGCCGCGTCGACATTGCGCCGATCGGTTCCCCGCGCACCTGCCGTTTCTGCAAACGCCCGAGGACGAAGATCTGCGGCACGAACGAGAGCGCGTTCACGAAGAAACACCAGAAGCTGCCCCACGCGTGCAGCGTCAATCCGGCCAGCAGCGGCCCGAGCGCGCGCGACAGATTGAATTGCAGCGAGTTCATCGCCACGGCGTTCGAAAGGCGCGCTCGGTCATCGAGAAGGTCGACCACCATGGCCTGATACGCCGGCGCCGAAAATGAGATGGCGATGCCGCTGATCACCGACGCCGCCACGATCTGCCAGACCGCGATGTGGCCGGTGTAAATCGAGATCGCAATCAACAGCGCCGACAACGCCTGCGTTACCTGCGACGCGCGAAACGTCCGCAAGCGGTCGAAATGATCGGCCAGCACGCCGGCCGGCAGCATGAACAGCAGCGACGGCGCCGAGTTGGCGAAAGCCACGAATCCGAGGAGGAACGGCGAGTCGGTCAGGTGATAGACGAGCCATCCCTGCGCCAGCCCCTGCATCCACGAGCCGATGTTGGAGACGAACTGCGCGGTCCAGAAACGCCGGTAATCGCGCTCGGCGAAGGCTTCGAACATGATGATGTCGGACGACCGAAACGGCGCGTAACCCGTACGTGAGGAAGAACGAACGCGCCGCGGAAGCCGCGCATAATATCCGTCCCATGCTCGATCACGATCGCCGCCGTGCGGAACGGCTGCTGCTGCCGTCACCGATTGCCGGACATGTCGCCGACCGCGAGGTGCGCATCGTCGACATCGGCATCCTCGGCACGCGCATCGAGCACGACGAGCCGTTGATGGTTGGTCCGCACACGCTGCGTTTCGCGTGGGACGGCGAGGAGATCGAAGTCGACTGCACGCTCCTCCGCAGCGAGCGCGCGGACAGCAAGTTCGAGAGCGGCCTGCAGTTCGGCGATCGCGATCGCGTCGTCGTTGGACGCATCGTGTCGACGCTGGCCGATCGCGACGAGATGGAGCGGCTGCGCACGCTCGTCGAAGCGTCGAAGCTGATCAACTCGTCGATCGAGCCCGATACGCTCTTCGCGTCGATCCTCACCGTGGCGCGTAACGAGCTGCACGTCGAACGCGGCACGCTCTACTTCGTCGACGGTGCGAAACAGGAGATCTGGACGAAGATCGCCGGCGAGCTGTCGAGCCAGATCCGCCTGCCGATCGGGAAAGGTCTGGCCGGAAGCGTGGCCGCGACCGGCGAGCCGCTCATCCTTCGCGACGCTTACGACGATCCGCGTTTCGACCGCTCGCTCGATCAGAAAACCGGCTATCGCACGCGTTCGATGCTCTGCGTTCCGATCAAGAATCGCGGTCAGCGCGTCGTCGGCGTGCTGCAGCTGCTGAACAAAACGAACGGGATATTCGGCCCGCGCGACCTCGAGTTCCTCAGCGGCATTTCCGACCACATGGCCATCGCCATGGAGAACGCGACGCTGCACATGGAGCTGCTCGAAAAGCAGCGCATGGAGCAGGAGCTGGCCCTCGGACGCGAAATTCAAAGCCGCCTGCTGCCATCCGCGCCGGTCGACGTCCGCGGCGTGGAGCTCGGCGCGCTGAGCCTTCCCTGCTACGAAGTCGGCGGCGACTATTTCGATTTTCTCGAGCTTCCCGACGGCGACCTCGGGCTGGCCATCGGCGACGTTTCCGGCAAAGGCGTTTCCGCGGCGCTGATCATGTCCAGCGTGCAGGCCGCGCTGCGCGTCGCCGCGCCGATCGAGGATGACCTGGCCCGGCTCGTAGCCCGCCTCAACGCGCTCATTTTCCGCAGCGCGACGGGACGCAAGTACGCGACGTTTTTCTTCGCGCGCTACACGCCGTCGACGGGCCTGCTGCGTTACGTCAACGCCGGCCACAATCCGCCGTACATCATCGCCGGCAACGCGCTCACCGAGATCGGATCGACCGGCCGGCCGATCGGACTGCTCCCTGAGTCGACATACAGCGAAGGGACGATCGGGTTGCCGCCGGGATCGACGCTTTTCCTCTACACCGATGGTCTCAACGAAGCCGCCGATCCGGATGAAATCGAATTCGGCAACGATCGTCTACGCGACCTGTTCCTGTCGCAGAGCGGCGCCGCGACGAACGAAATCCCGTCGCGCGTGCTCGACACCATCACCGCATTCGAGCGCGGCGCGAAAGCGACCGACGACAAAACGATCGTGGTGATGAGGAGACGTTAGGCGATGCAATCGTGGCAGATCGGTGTAGCCATCGTGGCTCTCGTGATCGTCATCGAAATCATTCTCAACTGGAAGTGGAACGCGTCGTACTTCGCCTTCGGCATTCCGATCTTCATGCGCAGGATCGAACGGATGGGCGGCGTCGCAACCATCGATCTCGATGCGCTCGAGAAAACTACGAAGACCGCCTCTGGTGCTCCGCTCGCGTTCCGCCGTCTCGGTCCCGATCTGGTCGCCTTTCGCGAACGAGCGTTCGGCGGCTACATCCCGATGATGCGCGGCGTGATTAAGTCAAACGCAGAAGAACCATCGGTCGTCGTCGCCGGATTGATCGACTGGTCCGCCATCGTGATCGCGATCGTTCTGGTGGCGTTCCTGCGGCGGCACGTATTCGACGTCGCGCCGTACTTCCTCGGCCTGCTGGGCGTGCTCTATTTCATCCAGGCCGTCCGCTACAACCGCGTGGCCGCGAAGCTGCTCTGAAAAGTTTCGAACCACAGAGACACAGCGCGGCGTAGCCGCAACCAAAAGCATCTTTCCGGTCGAGAGTCCCTCTCCCCGAGTTTCTTCCGGGGAGAGGGAGACACGCAGCGAAGCGGAGTGCGGGTGAGGGGCGGCGCCTGAAACCGCAGGTCGCGCAAGCTCCGCCCCCTCATCCGCCTTCGGCACCTTCTCCCCCGGCAAAAAGACGCCGGGGGAGAAGGACTCTCGATGGAACGAACGCGCGAGAACCGTCAAAGAAAATCTTCGCGGCGCGCGCAGAATCTATGGTTAGTAGTACAGAGGTCTCTGTGGTTCGTTCAAAACTAATGAACCGCGGCTTCCTTCGCGCAGAACTGCTGGAACGCGGCCGTCAGCTCCGCGGCGATGTCGTATGCGGCGCGGCCTTCGATCTGATGACGTTCGACCATCTTCACCAGCTCGCCGTCGCGGAAGAGAGCGACCGAGGGGGATGACGGGCGGTAGCCGACAAAGTATTCGCGGGCGCGCTGCGTCGCTTCGCGGTCGTTGCCGGCGAAAACGGTGATCATGCGGTCGGGCTTCACGTCGCTCTCGAGCGCGAGGGCGATGGCGGGACGGGCCACGCCGGCTGCGCATCCGCACACCGAATTGACCACCACCAGCACCGTTCCCTTTTTCTCCTGCAGCACCGCGTCCACCTGCTGCGGCGTGCGCGTCTCTTCGAATCCGAGCTGCGTCAACTCCTGGCGCATCGGACCAGCGATCTGTTCGTCGTACATAGGTTCGTTTCCTCCGGCGTGTTTGAAGCCGAATCGTAATGAAAAAATGCCGGCCGTGCCCGGGTCAATGCCGCGCGTTGCTGACCTGCAGGGAGCTCACCATCGTGTTCAACACGTTCGCGTAACGGCTGGCGTCGCGCTCCGGCGTGATGAACAGCAGGTAGACGAGATGCTCGTCGGACAGCTGACGTGTCACGACCGTGATGCGTTCATCGAGATTCGTATTCGGATCGCGCCCGCGCAACGCAGCGGACAAGGCCGTGCCGCCGTTGACGCGCATCTGCTTCTTCGAGCCGCTCATGACCTGCAGATACGGACTGCTGCGCTGGACGGTGGCGATCAGATCGTCGGTCGCGTCCTGCAGCGTCCCATTCCCCTGCGCGTTTCCGAACGGATCGTAATGATTGATGATCGCGCCGACGACGACGTCCGACTGCCCGTTGACGCTCCCGATCCCGCCTTGCGGCGCGAACGTCACGCCCGTATTGCCCTGCTGATAAACCTGCCAGTTCGACGGGATGCTGACGCTATACAGCCGCGTCGGATTCACGAACGTTTTCATCGAGCTGGACGGCGCTTCAACATTGATGACTGCGGATCCGGCGCTGGCCATGCCGCCATTCGTCGCCCGGCCGCGCTGCGACGGCGCGGTCGCTGCCTGCCGCGCGATCTGTCCCGCGGACGGAGCCGCGCCATAGCCGCGAAGTCGGCCCTGCACGCCCTGCAACTCAGCCACATTCTCCGGCGCGCTTCCATTCACGCGCAGCATCTTCTCCTCTTTCTCGATGCGTGCAACGCGGTCCGGCGGCGCGGGATGGTCCGACATCCAGTTCGTCTTGCGCGATGTATCGACCCGCTCCAGTTTCTGAAAGAACGCCACCATGTCCCTTGGGTTGTAGCCCGACGCGGCCATGATTTGCGCGCCGCGCACGTCGGCCTGCGTCTCCAGATCGCGGCTGTACTTCAGAAAAATCGCGTTCAGTCCGATGCCGCCAACCGTGTTGATGATCTGCGCCGCGCCTTCGCCAACATGCCCGCCGAGAATGCCGCCGAGGATGCTGATGCCGGCTTGCGCGAGGTAGGCCTTCGAGGCCTGATGCGTGCCGTGGCGCAGCGCGACGTGCGAAATTTCATGCGCGACGACGCCGGCTAGTTCGCCTTCGTTGCTGGCGGTGTCGATGACGCCGCGATTGACGTAGACGAAACCGCCCGGCAGCGCGAAGGCGTTGATGTCCGACTGGTTGACGACGCGGAAGTGATACTGGAACTGCGGTCCGCCCGCATTCGCCGCCAGCCGCTGGCCGATGCGATTGAGATACGCATTCGTCTGCGCGTCGTTCAGCATCGGAAGCTGCTGCTCGGCGGCCACCGCCGACTGCTGCCCGACGTTCACGTCGTCCTGCGGCGAAAAAAGATTGAATCCTGATTTGATTTTTGTCTGCGCATCGGCGATGCCGACGCTGAGCATGAGCACGGCGACCAGGGCTATGGATCGTGTCCGTTGCATGGTTCCTCCCCTTGTTAGCGGGAGGAAACCAGTGCAGTGATGATGCCTGTAGATCGACTAATCCATTCAGCGCCGCACCGCGCGTCCCCGCACCAGCGCCGAAACGATCGAAAGGTCGCGTCCGTCAATCAATCCGTCGCCGTTCGCGTCGCAACCCCAACTCGCGGACGCCGAGCTGTTCTGCACCGTCGTCATCGGCTGCGGTCCATCCGCGAGCACCTTGCCGAGCGCGGCAATGTCGGACGAATTCACGCTGCCATCGCCGTTGCAATCGCCGCGCATCGGGACGATCAACTTGTAGATGCCGAAGCCGGTGGCGAAGTAAACGTCGCCGTTCGGCGCCTCGACGACGTCGATGATCGGATCGGTCTCGGCGCGGATCACAGCCACCGGATCCGGCACCGGCTGCGCGTAAACGTCCGGCACGTAGTAAAGCGCCTTGGCGACGTAGCTCCCGAGGAGATAGCCGCGATGCAGAATCGGATTGCGCCCGCTCAGCGGCGCCAGTCCGGTCGGCGCAACGACGGTCGGAAACACATACACCGGCGAGCGCGCCCCCGCCACTGCCGGCTCGCGCCCGGCCGTCATCGGCCAGCCGCAATCGTCGCCGAGCGTCACGACGTCGATCTCATCATCGACGACGTCGCCGTTGTCGGTCAGGATGATCCGCTGCGCCGCCGCGTCCCACGCCAGATCGAACGGATTGCGGAAGCCGTGCGCGAACTGCACGGCCGTGCCGTCGGAATCGATGCGCCACACCTTGCCGCCGTTCCAGTCGAGCTCCGAGGCGATGATGCCGATGCCGTAGTCGCCGATGGCCAGGAAGATGGTGCCGTCCGGCGCAACGGTGAGATTGCCGCCGTGATGCTCCGTCGACGCGCCGCGCTCCGGGAAATCGCGGTCGGTGGCGAAGCGATGGATCTCCGTCTCCGCCCCCGTGTCCAGATTCACCGCCGACACGACGTCATACGTCTGCCTCGGCGTCGTGTAATGAACGATGGCCGTGTGATCGTCGCGCAGCGCCAGGCCGATCAGCCCCGAGTTGCCGTCGCCGACAGTCGGGAGATGCGCGACGACAACCGGCATCGCGCCGGCGCGAATGACGTCGCCGCCCTTGACCGAGAAGTACAGCGTTCCCTGCGAGTCGACCGCGAGCGCCGTGACGAACCCCGAAGTCCCCTGCACCAACTGCACGTGAAAGCCGGGCAAGGTCGAAGCATCGGCCGCCGCCCCGAGAAGAAGAGCAAGAAGAAGAATGAGGAGTAGTCGTTTCATCCGGAGGTGGCGACAAACGATATCCGTGCCAGCGTCTTCCCGGGAATGGCGATCCGGACGCGAGGGTTACGAAGGCCCTTGACGCTGGCGAGTCGCGACCCGATAATCGCGCCCCTCGCCGCGGCCGGAGCCATCCAGCCGCCGCAGCGTTCTCACCAAGTGTCGCGGGGTGGAGCAGTCTGGTAGCTCGTTGGGCTCATAACCCAAAGGTCGCGGGTTCAAATCCCGCCCCCGCAACCAATGTTAAGTCCTTGAATGGTCGGCACTTACGCCGGCCATTTGCATTTGGCCGCAAGCGCGAAAACGGCAAAAATTAAGGGGATTTTAAGGGGTGATCTTCGCTGGTCGGCGTTGATCGAGTGTGATTCGTCAGTCACCCAGCAAAGACATCGGCCCGTTCGCATGGGCCGTTCCGCACAGCCCACATCGATCACACGGCCCCGGCGCGTGTCCCTATCGTGTAGCCTCTACATCGGCCGCACGGATGAGTAATGGGAAACGACAACATTGCCACAGGTGTGAGCACTCGGGATCACAGATCTTTGCTGTTCCTTCCGGCGTGTATCGTCGCCGACCGAACCCACCCACTATCCGACTACTACTACCGGTGTGCATCGGGACACCTTCCTGCGGAGTATCGTCCGGATATCTTCATCATCGATCTAGAAGACAGCGTTCCATCGACAGTTCGCGCTGACGCCTACAGCGACGCAACGGCGTTCGCCGAAGGTGTCCCTGCGGGATCAACGGCTCCGTTGTTTCTCCGCGTCACCGGCTCACCCGCATCGCGGGAACCCGAACTGCACCTCGCCAGCGCACGGTCCATCTCGGGCATCATCTTTCCCAAAATGGAGCCGACGTCGATGGACGTGATCAGCGAATTCATCAGCATCGGCAAACCTGTCTGGCCTATTATCGAAACGGCGAGCGGCTTTCTTCACAAGGCAGACATACTCGGAACTCTCCGTGACCGCCAGCGCGACACTTCTACGGTTTGTGCGATCCTCGGCCGCGATGATCTGTCCGCCAGCCTTCGCATTGACCGCGATGGACTAAACGTGACGCGGCTCGCCGCCTTCTTCCTTGATTTTGTGTGCGCCTGTCGTGCGAACGGCTGCGATGCAATAGGTCCTGTCTTCAACGAGCCCGACGACTCCACTGGCCTCGCTGAAGAGCTGTCTGCATTGTGGGCGCTCGGCTTTAGCGGCGTGCTATCGGTATTCCCACAGCACGTGCGGGAGGTCAATCGCACATTCACCGCCTCCGACGATCTGCGCGCGCGCTGTCATTCGATTCACGCGGCATTACTCGAAGCGCAGAGGAACGGCGTCGGGTGGACAATCTTCGAGGGTCGTAAGTACGACACGGCCGACCTCGGATATCTTGAGTACATCCTCTCGCGATAAAGACCCTTGTCATGACCGCGGCAGTCACTTCGGCACAGTACCTTCTCCAAAACGAGGAGTTTTTCCGGCGAGCGGTTACGATCCGCCGCACTGAAGAAGCATTGCTTCAGCTTGCGGCCGAAGGCGCAATCAAGGGAACTGTTCACACAGCAATCGGACAGGAGCTTCCCGCGCTCGCGGTGATCGACGCCCTTCGTCGGGATGATTGGGTTTTCTCGAATCACCGCGGACACGCACACTTCCTCGCACGTACAGATGACGTCGAGGGCCTCATTGCGGAACTCATGGGTCGCACGACGGGCGTTTGCGGCGGGTTGGGTGGTAGCCAGCATCTCCACGCGCCGCGTTTCTTGTCTAATGGAATCGTGGGCGGCCTCGCACCGGTTGCTGCGGGCACAGCGCTCGCCGCCAAGCACGAGGGAAGCGACACCATTGCGGCTCTATTCATCGGGGACGGGGCGTTGGGCGAAGGCGTTGTCTACGAGTCGTTCAACATTGCTGCACGTTGGAACCTGCCCGTTCTGATCGTCGTCGAGAACAACGGCTACGCTCAGTCGACACCAATCGCGACGACTTTGGCTGGAACGATCCGCGCACGTGCCGAGGCCTTTGGATTGTCATATCAGTACGCAGACTCATGGAGTCTTCCGGAGCTCATTTCGGCCGCAACGTCGGCCGTCGCGTCAGCACGGTCCGGTCTACCAACGCTACTAGAAATACTCACGTACCGCTTGAGTCCACACTCCAAAGGCGATGACCATCGCCTCTCCTCCGAGGTCGACGAATACCGGCGCCGCGACGTCTTATCGGTGGTTCTCGCCGACGAGCACGAACCTATTCGCGTTATTGATCGCGCAGCCACCGCACGCATCTGCCTCGCGATCGAGCAGGCTCACGACGCGTCGCTCGCTCTGCCGGCCGTCAGCCACTCTTCGGCGGCGCCAATCACCTGGAATGACCTCCCGCCGTCATCAGAAATCATTGCCGACAGCATCCACCAATTCCTACGCGAGTTGCTGAACAATAACCCACACGCGCTTCTCATCGGCGAGGATTTAGCGGCGCCATATGGCGGAGCATTCCGGGTGACACGGAACCTGAGCCAAGAACATCCCGACCGCGTCATCAACACGCCGATCAGCGAGGCGGCGATCGTCGGCACTGGTTGCGGCGCCGCTCTCGCCGGCGCGTCGCCGATCGTCGAGATCATGTTCGGTGATTTCCTGCCGCTCGCATTCGACCAGATTGCAAACCATGCGGCAAAGTTTTCGTTCCTCTCGCGCGGCGCCGCGAGCGTGCCGCTCGTCATCCGGACGCCGATGGGCGGACGGCGCGGCTACGGCGCCACCCACAGCCAGGCACTCGAAAAGCATTTCATGGGGATCGATGGCCTGAGAATCGTGGCGCTGAATCACATCACCACGCCTTACGCCCTATATTCCGATGTCGTTACGCATCTCGATGGGCCTTGCCTTGTCGTCGAGCATAAGCTGCTGTACCCACGCCGCTCCGGCCCAACACCGCTGCCTGGGTTCCGGTGGACCACGACAGAACATCCATTCCCCGTGGTCCGTCTCACGCCGACCAACACGCAGGCGTCTCTGACAATCGTCTGCTATGGGCAAATGTTCGTTGAGGTCGTAGAAGCAATGTTGCTCGCGTTCCGCGAGGCTGAATGTGTGAGCGAGGCATATTGTCTGAGCCTCATTTCGCCTCTCCGCGTTGACGCCTTGATCACGCCCGTAGCCCGGACGCAGGCGGTACTCTGCGTCGAAGAAGGCTCCAGCGAAGCAGGCTTCGGGAGCGAGATCCTCGCCCAGCTCTTGGAGTGCGGAACGCCGATACGAAAGGCACGTCGGCTGGGCGCGCTCGGCATCATCCCGGCGGCGGTGGCGGCTGAGGATGCGACCATCCCTAACGCGCGGCGCATCTGTGATGCGATCAAGGAACTCTGTGGCTGAGGCATTCGTGAACATTGCCATTCCGCAATTGGACGCGAATGCGGACGTGTACCGCGTGGTGGAGCTCTGCGTTCCGGATCGTTCTCAGATAACGACAGGAGCCGCAGTTGCAGTAATCGAGACGTCGAAGAGCGTGTTCGTGATTGAGAGTCCCGCAGACGGCCGCATCGTGTTTGCTCCCGCCGTCAAAGCGGGACAGGAATTGCGAGCACGGCAAGCCATAGCGATCGTGGCGCATTCCGAAGCTGACGATAGCAGCCTGCTCGCCGCATTCGCCGATCACCCTTCCAGTGAGCCCGACGTCACCCACCTCGATGCCACGTTTTCGGATGCTGCATACAGTTGCATGCGCGAATATGGGATCGCGCCGGAAGTTTTCCGCGGCAAGGGGCTTGTCACCGTCGCAGACATTGAGACGTACATCCGAGAGCGCAAGCGTTAGCGACTACCGACGCCTAACGTCCGCGTGTGGACAGGGCTACTTCTCAACGACGTACTCCCCGACCACGAGCACATCCAGCTCGGACGAGAGAAAGGTCGCTACTGCCTCGTCCGGTGTTTCAACGATCGGCTCTCCACGAACGTTTAGCGACGTGTTCACGAGAACCGGGAACCCTGTTAGCTCTTCGAAGGCTTCGAGAAGCGCATACACTCGTTCATTCCCTTGCTTACGCACACTCTGAATGCGGGCACCGCCATCGACGTGTGTGACTGCCGGTAACGCGCGACGATGCTCTTCCCGAACCGGCCAGACGAATTGCATGTATGGCGAGTAGCATTCTGCCTCGAAGTATTTTGTCGCCGATTCCTCCGTCACCATCGGTGCGACCGGCCGAAACCACTCGCGTTGTTTAATCGTATTGACGCGCGCAAGCGTAGCCGGATTTCGCGGGTCCGCCAGAATGCTGCGGTGACCGAGCGCTCGCGGCCCGAACTCGGCGGCCCCCTCGTACCACGCGACGATCTTTCCGTTGTCGATGAGCCGCGCAACCTCGTGACAGAGCGCTGCTGGCCGTCGAGCGGCGACACCGTGCCGCAGGAAGGCGGTTGTGATGGCATTCTCGTGGTACACGCCACCGAGGAACGGGCCGGATGCAAACCGAACGGGCTCGCCGCCGGACCCGCGACGGCGCAAATGATCCCAAATTGCAGCCCCGAGGGCGGTCCCGCTGTCCCCGGGCGCGAATACCACGTGGATGTTCTTGAAATTCGTGCGCTTCGCAATCTTCCCGTTCGTGAGGCCGTTCAGCGCAACGCCCCCCGCCAAACAAAGGTTTGGTGTCTTGGTTCGCCTCCACAGGTAGTCGAGCGCGTGGAACATCACGGTCTCCAGACCGATCTGCACGGCGGCGGCTAACGCTGCGTCTACACGAAACGCATCGTCGGACGCATGGCCTTCACTACGCCAACGGGCAAGCTGCGCAAGTAGCCCATCGTCACCCCCGATGCGGATGGCGTACTGCCCTTCCGGGAGCAGCCGAATGTGTCTCATGACATGATCGACGTAGCGGGTGTCACCGTACGATGACAGCGCCATTGCGGTCCCCGCGCTCATCCAGCCGAATCCGATCACCTGTGTTACCGCGCGATAGAGATGCCCCAGCGAGTTATCGAAGAGCGGCGGATACTCCGGCGCAAAGCCTTTCCCAGTCGATTCGCCCGAGATACTCCCGAGAGTGGTGAGTTCGTTTCCCGAGCCGACGCCAAACGTCATCGTCTCGCGTCCCGGAACGCGCGCGCCCCCGATCTGGCTGCCAGATCCATCAACCACGAGAATGGCGGCAGCGTCGAAGGGACTGGAGAAGAATGTACTGTACGCGTGCATAAGATGATGATTCAGCAGCGTCAGTGGCGGGAAACGCTCCTTGTTTATGCGCGTAAGAACAGGGCCGCGCTGATTGCCCCGCTTCACGTTTCTTCGATCGGGCTCCAACAGGTCATTGCCAACGACTACATCTATGTCGTCACGGCGAATACCAGCGCACGCGAGCGCGTACGGGAACGACAGTTCGCAAGGGTTAGCAGCGAATAACGCGTACCTCACGCGACTGAGCCGCTCGTCTTCGATCGCCCACATATTCGTGTGCTCGTCGATGACGCACGTGGCGAAGTCATGAACGGAACCGCCAATACCCACGGAGAACACCGTCGCCGCACCTCGTTTCGCTGTATGTTTACGTACGCTGTGTAGTCACACGTGGCCCCAAGAAGACGCTCATCCGATCCGGATGGTAGAGGTGGTGCATCGTATGCCTGCGGCCCTGGATCGCGGCAAGCACGGCCTGCGCGACAGCAGGAGCTTGTGCAAATCCGCCCGTATTGTGACCGCCGGTTACGATGTACTTTCCGCCCGTGCGGGTCGCGAGCTGCTCGAAAATTCCGAGGCCCGTCGATGTCCACGGTCGCACGCAGTACCTGAAGGTCTCCGAGATGTCTCCGGATGCGATCGCGAGCTCGTAGGAATGTCGGAAGTAGTTCGCCGCCGTATCCACGAGGCCGCGATAGAGTGCGTCAAGCAATCGCGGATCGATGTTCGCCGGGTCGACGCCCGTGTAGCCATAACCGGAGCCGAGGATGAGAAGCGGGGCGTTACTATCGTCATGCGCGATCGTGATGTTCGCCGCTTCGACGATGTGGCCGTTACGCCGCAGCTTTAACGAGTGCGTGAGCCGTGGTTCGCTATTTGGCAACGTGAGCCACACCCCTAACACACCATGAATCTGATTCCGTGAACGCGAGCACTCGAGGAGGGCGCGGCCATATGCTCCGGGGGAGACGACGTAATGATGCGCCTCAATCGGGCCGCCATCGCATTCGATGCGGTCAACCGGTCCGCCGGGATCGCACACGACACTCCGCGCCATGGTATTCCAGCAAAACTCCGCACCACGCTCCTCTAACCGATCAACGAGCTGGCGCATGAACGCATGCGCCATAACGGTGAATCCGACCTCGTCCACACCCCCAGCGATGTAGCCGTTCGTTACAGCTTCGGCGAGCGACGGATGCTCCTCTGCGATCTGCGCTGCCGATAACACGCGCCGAACTGCCCCAAGGCGCTGCTGCACCGCGGTTTTCGATTCGAAAGTCGCCGACGAATCGAATAGTCGTACGATTCCGTCCAGATACCCACTGGCCGTAAAGAGTTCGGGCTCGTTCTCCAGCCATTCGCTCCAGAGGAGGTGGCTTTCTCGATTGAATCCGAAAATGTCCTCGGTATACCGCTGGGCGAGCCACACCGGTACTCGCTCGAAGTCCTCAATCCAGCGCCACTCATGCTCCTGCAATGTGCCCTCGTGATAGACGACCCATCCGCGGTCCTGCACCGAGCGCCGGAACTGTTGATTCATGGTTCGCAGTGATTGTTTATCGTGGAAGTTGTTCATTTCGGAGAGTGAGAACATTCGCGCGTCTCCTCCTCCCCGGCTACACCCATACGCCGCCCACGGCGCGTCGTCGCGCGGATCGGGGTCAGCATCAATAATTCGCACGGCGTAGCCTGCCTTCTGCAGTGTCGTTGCCGTAACGAGGTTCACAAGACCCGCTCCGATCAGCGCGATGGTTTCCACAGCATGCCCCGAGCGGTCGCGTCCGCCAGCATCGCCCACAAGCGGAAGGTGTCTCATCGCCTGCTGCTCGAGCAACTCAAACGCCGCAACGTAAGCCGCAGTGTCATCAGCCCCGTGTGCCGTGAGGCGAGAAAACCCGCGTTGAGGCACGTCTGCTCCTTCGTTCAGAGCTGCGACATCATGCTCGACAACGTGCACGAAATAGGTAGGAATGCGCGTCGCCGTCCACGCGTCGATGATTTCGGGTGCGATGTCGGCGCGGGTGACGATTGCGTCAACCGAGGCGGCGGTCAGCGTCTCCGTGAGCTCGGCTGGCCGCTGCAGGAGATCTGGCCGGTAGAGGACGTTCCCGGCTCGGAGTTGCGCCAGCACGTCGTCGGGAAGGAGGTCGAGCAGGAGAATGAGCATGTTCCGCGGGCCCTATCCCTACATCGTATCGGAGAGACACGTCAAACAGGATCATTGTCGGGCGATTTCGGAGACTGACGCTACCCAGCTACGGTCGGCAGCTAACGTCGACTACTCGTCTCTACGTATCCAGTAGAACCCGTTCCAAGGCAATCGACACTTCCTTGATTCGCGCGCCCTCCGCTCAAGCTCGTTGTTTCTGCATTCATTCGTTCGGAGTTGGCGCGGCAACCGCGCCCTCGAGTTCCTGCTGAAGCTGGCGCAGCCCTTCCCGGCCCGCGGCGGATGGAAGCGTCGCGACGAGCATCGGGACCTCGGCGACGGCGCTCAGGGCCTCGCGGATCGCGACAGCTCTCCTGCCGCCACGCGTCAGGATAAGGATGGCCGAGGGCGATGAACTCGCCCACGCCTGCACGGCGGTTGCGAGGCGGGCGAGTTTCGGCAGGAAGACGCTCTTGAGGCGCTCCGCCCCCAAATCAATCTCACAAGCGAGGACGAACCCGCGGTCCTTCCGCCGTGGCTTTCGGATCGCAAGAAGATCGGGTATCGCAGGAGCCGTCGCGCCGAGCTGGCGCTGGAGTACCCATGCAGGCGCGACGACATCTGGAGGAAGGGTCAGGCGCGGCACGACAACACGGAGGTCATTGATCCAGAGGGTATGTTGAACGTCCTTCAGCGCCGTTGCGGTCCGGGGCGTGAAGAGATCCTGGGTCTTCGCGCCGGCGCTGCTCAGGAGTTCCAGCCCGGCGCGCGTGAGCCGGAGGCGGTTGATGCCGACCTTCGCCCACCGCTCGACGACGATCACACTCCGTTGGAGCATGCGCTTCACCCAACGCGAAACGATTCCTTCACTGAGTCCCGGGAAGACCGCTTCGTGGAGTTGGTATTGCGCGACCTCGTGCCCTTGTCCGATGAACACGAGCCCCCGGATGTCGCGCGGCATGAGCCGTGGTGCGAGGCGCGGGTCGTTTGCCGCGAGAAACTTCGTATGCCGTGGCCGCTCCGCAGTCTCTGCACTCTTGAGCGGGCCGGCAGGCGATGCACTGCCAGTGGGCTCAAGATCGGTCGTGCGGAGCGGCCCCCGGTCGATACTCACTCGGTCAGGGATGGTCGTCATCAAAACTCCGCCGCGAGCGTTGGATTTGTTCCACGAATGCCGCCTCCTGGCGGAAGCGCGATTTGATGTAGTCCGAAACGAGCAACATCTGCATCGCGGCGCGTTCCTCCGGCAACGTCAACGTGTACGCGCGCGAGCGATCGCGCATCGTCACGCCTTCCGGCGAACGCCAAGCGCCTTCGACATCGCAGCGGCGGGTAAAGCCGCCCACGGTGCCAAGGAGGTAGTCCTCGAACGTGTCGAAGTCGGCGGCGGTGAACGGCACGCCGTCGTTGTCGCGAATCGGGACGAGCAAGTCGAGATGAACGGTCGGTCGCATAGGCAGGGAGTTAGTGAAAAGAATGGTTGCGGAGAGACGACGCCACCCATTCCGAGAGAGATGGAGATCCTCGTCCTACTTGCCGCGACCGCCGCCGCCACGAGCGCGCAATCCCGGGTGTTCGTCGTCCTGCAGGCTGTTCGATGAAGGCAGCGCTGTATGGGGACGACGCCGTGCGTGCGCGATAGCGGTCGGCGGCGGCGCGAGCAACTTGAGCGGACAGGGAAGCGCGCGACCCATCATCACCTCAGCGCCGGAACCAGCGTGTCGCTCGTGTTCCGCGTCACGAGCTCGTCGATCAGCGGGTTCAGGATGTCGATGAGTTCCTCGACCTTTTCCTCGTCGACAGAAATCTCGAGCAAGTAGTGGGGGGGCGGAACCTCCGGCCAACCGTGGTAGGCACCCGGTTCATCGTGGTCGTGGATGGAGATGTCTCCTTCAAAATCATCTTCCACGGCGCGGATGATCGGTTGCCAATCGTCGAACGGAATCGAGACGGTCCCAAGATTAGTGACTTGGGGAATCGCTCGCGAGATGGTGATGGTCATGAGCGCTTGGATTAAGGAATAACGTCGAACAAGGCGCGCGGGTGCGTGGGTCGGCGTTCCCCTTTGCTCAAGATGGATATCGGTAGTGATACATCGGGATCGCCTCGCCAGCGCCGTCGCGAAGTCCTCATGGTCCGTGCCACGATGCGCGCTGCGAAGGCATAGCATCGAGGGCTCGGTGATTCGATCGCGACGGCTGCTGGCGGGCGTCCAGCGAACCTGAGTAGTCGAAAGGGCCAGATCCGGAATCGTTCGGGGTTGGTGTTGCTGTTTGCCACGGGCTACGGCGTGAAGAGCGGCAGTGTCCAGTGGACGAGCCGCTGTACGAGCAGAACACCGAGCGGGACGGCGATCCACGGCTCGTTCGCGATCCATGCGAGCAGATGCAGTGGTGCTCGAACGAACGCGCGAAGGGCGCGGCGCATCGTCGGCCGGGGTGGTGAGCGGCGCTTGCGTCGACGTCGAGGCATAGGCGTGAAGGGGGAAGAAACGGCGAACGAACGGTGATCCCAGAGGGGCCAAAGTCGACCACTCAAGATGATGTTCAAAGAAGCTGGCGTGTCTTGCGTGCATACGGTTCACTTAGAACACTCGCAGCGTCGCGCCACACCCGCTGCAGGAAACGACCTGATAGACGGTCTTGCAGAAGGAGCAGCGAAGGCGACTCCCGGGCTCGACGGCCCCGCAGGTGGAACAGCGGCTCATCACGGCGGCGGGATTCTGCGTTCCACAAAATCGGCACGGAATCGTCCCGTCATCGAGCTGCTGGATTGCGCGGATGATCTTCCCCACCTTGGGGATCGAAAGAAGCAGGGTGACCGGCAAGGCGAGGACGGAGAGTGCCACCGTTGCGATCGCGCTGTAGATGCTGTCCTTTTTTTCACTCATCGCCGCTCGTGTCTCCTTCCTCCATTGGAACGCTGAGTTGCTGGAGAAGGTCGTTCACCGACCCTGCAGTGTGGTGATGCGGCTTGTTCTTCGTTGGCGCGACTTCTTCTCGCGCGACGACTGCGGCCTCCCACGCCGCGATCGCATCCGCAGCCTCCTTCGTTGTAAGCATCGATCGGCGGCCAATCTCGCGCCGGTAGATTTCGGCCAGTTCCTCGTCGGAGCGATGGAGGTCGCGACCGGGATCAGGGAGATCAAGCGAACGCGCCGGGAGCGCGGGGTAGCCGCCCTTGATCGTGAGCCAGAAGTCTTGCCGCGGCATCGTTTGGATGTCGCGGAGAAACGAGCGATGGCGGTCGGCCGGCGACCGCCGATCGGTGGGGTCGGCGAGGACATGGGAAAAGAGGAGCTCCGCTTCGTCGGCCCGTGACTGGAACGTCGCCGACCAGCGGGTATTGAGGACGATGTTCCGGACGGCGTTCTTCGGCAGGGAACTCGCGAGATCCTGCGAGGCGAGGAGGAGCCCGACGCCGACCGAGCGGAGCGTCCGGAGCGAGGTCATGAGGATCTCCATGAGCTCCGTCGAGGCCGAGAGGAGCAGCGCGAGTTCCTCGAACACAATCGTCTTCTTCGTGCGGCTTCGCCGGCGTGGCGCATCGAGGAGGACGGCGATGGCGCGCCACGTCGCGCGGCTGAGGCCGAGCGACTGCGGGAGGACGTTCGAGCAGCCGAAGTTCCCGATAACGAGCTGCGCGTCCTCGGGCTTCGGGAAGCGATCGAGATTCTCCGGTGGCACGCCGACCGCGTAGCGGTTCTCCGGGAAGCTCAAGTCCGCTTGGAGGCGACGGAGAAACGCGCCCTGCGTCTGCTCCGCGACGACCGACTTCATCGCGCCGAAGTACTGGCGGACGTCGCTGCTCCCGACCTTCTCAAGCATCCGGCGCCGGAACGGCTCGTCGCGGAAGAAGCGCTCCGCGAACGCGAAGTTCGCCGGGAAGCGAAGATCGATGAGGAGCCACGTCCACATGTAGAGAAGCTGGCGGAGCGGTTCGCTGTAAACCTGACGGCTCGACTCGATCGTGACATCGGTGATGAGGTGCGCCTTGTATGGATCGCTCACGACCTGGGCGCGGTTGTCATAGGGCGCACTCGGCGTGATCGCGTCACGCGACCAATCGATCGTGTAGATCGCGCTCGCGAGTGTCTCCCGCGCGTCGTCGTTGAGGCGGAGCCACAGCGCGGCGAGGTACTGCTGGAGGACAATCGCGGTCTCAGCCTTCGGGTCGAGGACTTCCGTCTCAAAGCCGAGTTGGCGCTGACCCGATGAACGGCCGGCGAGACCACGCGCCATCTGGTCGAGGAGGAAGCCGATGAGGAAGCGCGTTTTTCCACTGCCGGTCGAACCGACGACGATGGCATGGGCGAGCGCGATCTCCTCGGCGACATCGATCGGAACGAGCGAGGGACGCAGCCGCCCCATCGTGATCGAGGGTCTCTGATCGAGTCGCCGCAGCGCATCCGTATGTGCTTCCGTCAGCGATATCGGCGACTGCGCCCGCCGCGCCCGCTCCTGTTCGAGTGCGCGGGCGCGGTCCTTCTCCTCCGAACGGCGGAGGAGGAACTCGACGATCTTACTCAACATGTTCCTCGCCCCCTTCGCCGTCACTCCGGAGTTGGTCACGCAAGATGTTGAGGAGATCAGGCCGCGCACCGGGCGGATCGACGGGCTGCTTCATCGCGATCCGCTTCGGCTTCCTTTCGGCCAGCGCGCGCTTTCGCCACGCGAGGATGGCGTAGGCGATCGCGGCGACGACGACGATCGTGAAGAGCTCTTCGATGACGCGCTCGAAGCTCCACGGCATACGGGCTCGGACCGTCTGATGGAGGATGTCGAAGAAGACGCTCGGCGCGAAGGCGAGTACGAAGAGAAAGCACCCCCAGCGCCGGAGCGCGGCCCCGAGCGCCGTCTTCGCGATGGGAAGCGACAGCACGAGGAGGATGCACGCTACCGAGACGATGAATTGCACGATCATGGTGATCTCAGTCCGTCGTGTAGACCGGGTACGTGCGATTGATCGTCTGCTGCTCCGCGCGCTGCAATGCCGCTTCGAGGGCAGCGGCATCGGCGACGGTCGTTCCATGAACGGAGATCGCGCGATCGAGCGCCCGATAGCGCGTGCGATGGAGACGGATGCCATCCGGGCCGACCTCGCCGATGCAGAGATCCTTCCCCGGTTCGATCGCGACGAGCGGCCGCGCAAGGATCTCTTGCGCGAGCGCGCCGGAGTCGCGCCAGCCTTCGCGGCTGTCGACGAGGACGAGCGGCAGCCGCTTCTCGCCGTCATACGACACTTCGATCGGCGCGGCCTCCGGCTCCAAGTCCCAGATGAGACGCTGGAGGTTCTCCGCCAGATGCTCGCGGAAGAGGAGCCGGAAGTGCGGTTCGAGGAAGACGTGCGCCGGCAGCGCCTGATCGCCGAGGACTGCGCGCGAGCCCTTGCGGACCGTCGCGTCACTGAGCGCCGTGAGGAAGGCAGCGAGCACGATCTTCAGCTCCGGTGTCGGCCTTCGTGAGCACGGCGGTGAGCCCGACGAGCGCCATCGTCGGGAGGCGGATGAGGAGATAAAGGAGCGCGGCGCGGCCGTGCTCCGCGGCGAGGAGGAGGCCGCCGGCGTCTGCGAAGGCATCATCCGTCGCGAGAATCATCGGGCGACCGGACGCCGCGGCGCCGTCGGCCGCGTGCACGTCCTCCAGCCGGCCATGCACGCTCGTAAACGGGATTCCGCGCTCGGCCGCGGTGACCTGCGCGTGATGGATCGTGTTCGGGTTCGGATCGATGCCGCGAACCTGCAGCTCGACGCTCGGCGATGCCGCGTTCATCGATGCGACGGTGTTGATAACGTGAATCCCGCCGCGATTGAGCCCATCAAGGTCGACGTCGATGCTCTCGCGCGATGCGGTGATGGGGACCAGGTTCAGTGCTTTCTTGGACATAAGGTTCTCCTTTTCATGCTGCGATTGAGAACGGGCTGATCGCTCGGCCCGCGTTGGTGTGTTAGGCGGCCTCCTCCGGGTTGTCGGGGGGATGGCCCACCGCGAGGCGTTTGCGTTCGTACTCCCAATGGCGGCGATACTCGGCGCGGATGAGGCCCGCGACATGGTCGTAGTCGGTGACGTTCTTCTGGATCTTCTCGACCGCGTTCTGCGCCCCAGCGATCGCCTTCTGTTCCTTCTTCAGCTCCCGCTTCGTGAGCTTCAGATCACGCGCGGTCTCGCGGCCGTCAAGTGCCTTGCGGATGAAAACCTCCGCGAGCCACGCGGGCAGCACGGTGATCGCGAACATAAGGCCCGCGAGCGCCATGCTCTCGCCGGTGGTCGCGTCCTCGCGGGCGACGAGTTCGTGGTAGCGGACGACAGCCGCCACGAACCCGAGTGCGAAAAAAGCCGCGTAGCACCCGTAATAGCCCATCGTCCGCGGCTCCTTCCGCGCGCAGATGCTTGCGATGACGAACATCGCGGTCGTGAGCATCGCGGCGTAGACGTACATCGCGCCACCGTCAACACCCGCTTTGCGGAGGACGTCGGCGCTGCCGCAGAATTCGATGAAGTAGAGGACCGCGACGAGGAGCCACATGCCCGTGGGGTTGAACTTCCGTTTGTGCGCTTCCTCCCGTTGATGGAGGTCGTCGGTCAGCTCTTGTTCCTTCGCGACGTTCGAGCGCTGGTGCTGCAGGATGCGGTGCTTGTCCACTTCGGTCGGCGTGAACGGCGTCGGTCGCGGACCGATGAGCGCGACGATGAGATCCTCAACGCTGAAGTGGTTCACCCGCGCGTCCTTGATGGCGCGGAGGCGGATGCGGAGCTTCTGGAGCGCGGAGAGAACAATGAACGTGATGTAGGCCATGAGCTAGATGTCTCCTTTCTTCGAGGCAATCGCCGTGGGGTCGATCGCGCCCGTGTCGAACTGCGTGGCTCCTCCGGCCGCCTCGATGACGCCGGTCCAGAGGTCTTTCATCTGCGCGAGACGCTCAAGCGTCTCGACGCAACTCTTCTCCTTGCGGTGGATGGGTGTGATCGCGAGGTAGGTGAAGAAGACCTTCACGCCGGCGAGGCTGCCGGGCGGCAGGACGCGTTCGTGCTGGAGGGCCTTCGTGAAGCCTTGCGGCGTGGGAGCGGGTCATCGCACTCGAAATCTCCGCCGATCGCGGAGACCTGGCGCGCGTCCGAGATGACGCAAATGATCCGGCTGTCGGCGTGCACAGCGGCCATCGCGATCGTCGTGAGGGCTTCGGCGATCGGCGAGCCACCCTTCGGATTCCCCGCAAAGTACGGCTGCGCCGCTGTCATCACGGACGACCGTGATGCGTCGACGAACCGCGCCTTCGCCGTTTGCGCGCTGTTCGCGTTTCCGCGCACGGCGATGGCGTTCTTCACGAGGTAGGAATGACTTTTGACTCTGAGGTCCAAGTAGATCAACCGACGTTGATCCAGCCCTACTCACCGTCAACGATCAACACCGCGCTTGGCGAGTAGCGCTCGGGCCGCGCATCTTGCAGAATCGCCAGCACTTCCGCTTCGTGCTCCGCCCGGCTGGCGAACGCGCGATGATCGACGACGTGCGCTGGCAATCCCGCCATTCGGGCATACTCGATCCCCGCCGCGTCGGCACGATTGGAGATGACGCAGACGATCTCCGCGTCGAGCGTTCTGAGAAGCGATCAGCGACGACTCTCGCTGATCGTCTTGCGACATCCGTCGCGGCTCGGAGGATGATGCGGATGCGGCCATTCGGGCCACCCGTGTCGGTTCGAACGAATCGGAACAAAAAAGGGCGGCCTCATGGCCGCCCGATAACGATGAAGCGAATGGAGGCAGACTACGGGCCTCCGGTTCCGCCCTTCGCCCCGATTTTCTGCAGAGCACGATCGTGGCGTTGCCCCTCGGGGTCAGACATCGCCATGAACCGGCTCAACGCAACATCTCCAGCCGACGTCGGACCGTAATCCACGCGCTTGGGGCCTTTCGGCTTTTCTGTTTCCTTTACCACCTTCGACTTGGGTAGTTCGGTTAATAGTTCAGCAATTGACGACATCGGATTTGCTTCTCCTTTCGAACATCTTTACCATCGTTGCAAGGTTCGCGCTCGAAATTCGCGCTGTAACAATAGACGTTGCAGCAACTTACAGCAACACGTGAGCGTGTCCCGTGGGCGAGGACCCGGCAAGTTTCGCCCCATCAGCTCCGTCAATCGAAACGAGTTCATGTTTAACGCTATTGGTCGGTAGGTTCTGCGTCTACGAAGGCCGGCACGGGTTGCACGTGATAGTTCTCGGCCGCCATGATAGCGACAACCTCTTCGCTCGACATTTTCTCCGGCATCTCGACGACCACGGCGATGAGCGAATCGGAGACGTTCCGCAGCGATCCGGGATGCCACCGCAGGACATCGACCGAGACGACGTTTATTCCCTTCTTCCACAACGGTGCGAGCACGTTGACCAAGTGGCCGGGCGTGTCCGCGATCATCAACCGAAACTCGAAGAGGACCGAGGGCGGGTGCAGCGCGTAGTTCACGATGTGTTGATAGACGCGTGTCTCAATGTTGCCGCCGCTGATAACGAGAACAACGGCGTCTTTCTTAGAGAAGCCAGATATCCGACCGGTTAAAAGCGCTGCTACACCCGCGGCGCCTGCTCCCTCGGCAATGAGTTGATCGTACTCCGCGAGTTGATTCATCGCAACGGCGATGAATCGGTCAGCGACAGTAACGATGCTCTCCTGCCCCAGCGATCGAATGACTTCCCACGTGTGCTCGCCCGGTTCGCGAACTTGGATGCCATCAGCTAACGTGCGGGCCGGCTGTGGAAGTTGCATCCGCTTTTTCTTTGTGAACGAGAAAGCGAATGGAGCCGCGTCCGTGGCCTCGACGCCGATGATGCGAACCTTCGGGTCGCGCTGTTCGGTCGCGATGACGCAGCCGGCCATGAGACCGCCGCCGCCGACCGGAACGATGATGGCGGCGGGCGATGGGCAGTCTTCCAAGATCTCAAGCGCCACCGTGCCTTGGCCGGTGATCACATCCCAGTGATCGAAGGCCGGCACATAGGTCAGGCGCTCCTTTCGGGAGCGTTCCTCCGCATGTTTCTTCGCCTCATCGTATGAAGAGCCATACTGGTCGATGTTGACGCCATACTTCGCCGTTCTACTGAGCTTCTGGCGCGACGCGTTTTCTGCCATGACGATATGCGTCGTTCGCGTCATCCCGAGGGCGTGTGCAGCAAATGCGACGCCTTGGGCATGGTTCCCGGCCGACGCGGTGATAATTCCGCTGCCGCGCTCCGCGTCCTTCAACTCCGTGAGCATGTTGTACGCGCCACGGACCTTGTATGAGCCGGTTGTCTGGAGGTTTTCGAGTTTCAGAAAAACGTCGCATCGCGTTTTTTCGCTTAGATACCGGCTGTGGATGAGCGGCGTTTTTCGGATGCCGACATCAGACGCACGGAATTTTGCGAGAGCACGCTGGACGTCGGCGAGCGTTGGGCGATCTCCTGGCACTCATCTTCCCCCTGCTTATGTATGGATTGACTGGCAGCAGTATACATGCACGAGTTCGGCGGCAATGGATAGAATTTTGCGATCCGCGCTCCGCCACAAACCATTACGGCACAACGGTGATTGACGTGACCGTGAATCTCCATCCATCCATGACCGCCCTGCAGGTCTTTTCACACATGGGCCCGACTACTGCGACATGTGACCCTTTCGCCGGAACCCTGACCTTCTTCGCGCCTCTGCACGCCTCGATCGCGTCTTCCTGCGTCACAGCCGCTTTGCAGATCACTTCTACTACTAGGCAGCTTTTCTGGACTTTGCGATTCCTCGCGGTGAGAAGCGACCTGCCGACTTCGTCGTCTGGCTGCGTTGCATCAAGCTGGATTTGGATGTGGTAGTCGCCGTCGGCTTCTGCGTGGGCCGCGAGCGCTTGACTACAGTGTTGGCCGAAGATCGGCGCTGCGACGAGGCCGCAAAGTGCGAGCAATGTGCGACGGTACATGGAAACGACCCCTCCTGATCATAGAGGGACACCGCCGCGCGTTTCCCTCCCGGTCGGTGGATGGCTCGACAAATCGGCGATCCCGGTGTGATTCCGCTTCGTGCGTGCGCATGCGCGCACAACCCGTTCTTCACCGGGGACACGAGGAGTAGGAACGTCGGGGGAAGAGCGCACGGAGCATCGCTCTCCGCCGATCCTACCCCGCGTGACACCCCTGCGAGAAGCAGCACGCCAAGGGCGATCCGCTGTGACACGCGGCCGGGTCGATACATGGTAGAAGGGGTCATCGTGGACTCTTTTACCGAGCGGGCGGGTGCGCGCGTCGCGCCTCGATGCTGCGCAGGACGTCGTCCGGAAGCGGTTTCGTAATCTCGAGGCTTTGAAGATACTCGTCGAGATCCGGTTTCTCCGCAAGAAACGCAATGACGTTCTCGGGGCGGTACGGTGGTGCGGGCGTGCCATCCTCCGACGGTTCGAGCTTGCTCATGTGCATCCGGTCGATCACCGACCGGTCCAAGTCGGCGTTTGCTGTCGACGGAACGCCCGCGATGTCGCCTTTGCCGCCGCCGCTGCGGCGGCGGACGCGGTCGAGAACCCGGTAGAACGTGATGTAGGAGTCCTACATCGTGTCGCCCGCAAAAGGCTTGTCGTGCTTCACGAAGTTCTCATCGATCAGCAAGCCTTCGTCGAGTGCACGCTGGAGGATCCAGTGAAACGGGATGTTCGCAAGGCCGTCGTTTCCGTACGAGCCGCCGACATTCGAGTGGACGCCGGCGAACCATCGCTGCTCCATCGTTTGTCCCGGCTCGTGGTTCGTCCAAATCTCCCGTCGGAAATCGTACCGATGTTCGTCGACCGCGAGGGCTTGCCGCGCGCGCTGAACGCACGTTGCGGGCACCGCGCCCGCATAGAAGCTCCGGCCGGCCGTCGAGGTGCTGTCGTGTACGGATTGAAAGCGTGACCCGAGCGCCATCACCGTATCCCACACGCCGAGGTACTTCACCGTCACGGGCCGCATCGGCTTAATGGGATCGCGCTTAAGCTCCGCGCGTTCGTTGTTAATTACCGTGAGTTCGGCGGCTTGTGCCGCCGCCGCGCCATGAGCCGTGACGTATGCCCGAAAGAGCTGCGGCACGTAGTAAGCGTCCTCTTTCTCCGGCAGCCCATGATTCCACTGGAGAAACTCCGTGACCGCGTGCTTGTGCGGCGCCGCGGCTAAACCCAAAGATGAAGATCTCATCGCTCGGTTCAAAATTGAGGACGATGAAGTTCAGCGCGTCTTCGACGTTGCCTTCAAACCCAGCACCCCACGCGCCGCCGAGCGTCCGGTCCGAGATGCGCAGGAGGTGATTCGATGTGCCCGGATACTCGGCCAGCGCGCCCACGCCAAGATCGTAGTACGCGATCTGCACCCGTCCGGTCGTCGCATCACACGGATACACCGCCCGGCAGAGCTTGAGCGGATTCGTCGGCTTGAGGACTCTTGTGGCCATCGCGCCGCTGGTGCTGCCTCATATCCGCTGTTCCACGTCCCATCGAGGCAAAGCACGAGCCGCTTCGGCGGATGTCCGGTTGACAAAGACTCCGATGCTTGCACCGAAGATGCGCTAGTCATGGCCATGACGACCACTCCCATCAAGAGCCGTTGTGTGACGTTCATTCACCCCTCCGCCGGCGCGACCCCGCGTCAGTGGCGATCTCGGTACGAACGATGTTGGACCCATCTATGGAGGGACTCGGCCGGGCATTTCCTACCCACGTCTCGGTGCGAGGTTCCGCCTTCACACCGGCGGTGTCAGAGTCGGGCGCATGACGTGCTGCCCACGCAATCCATCGAAGGAGTGGCTGAAATGCCGCACCGAGCAAAAATAAATGTGCAGACGTTACGTCGACTTTCTTGTGCTCCACTCTTCCAGCATGTTTGCAATGTCTTCTAACCATGGGTGACCGGATGCGCTGTTGCTGGTCCCTGCTGCTGATGCATCCCAGCTCTCCAACTCCTCGACAATGTCATCACTTCGCTGAAAAACGGGTGCGGGCCAAGTTGGTTGCGGGCCTTTTTTCAATATGTAGCCCAAAAGCGACTCTCGCTCTACCGTGCCGTCCGTCGGCGGCGAGAACCAGCCTGGCTTACCAACGGTTTCCATCGGCGCGAGCGAAGTGCTCTGGATGGCACGTGCGCATCGGGCGAGCTGCGACGAAGTGAGATTCTTCCGAGGCGCCAATTGACGCGCGACGGAGCACAGTCGACCGGCGCGAGAGAGTAGATCGGGAGGATATACGCCGAGTTTCACGTCAAAACGTCCGGGGCGGATAGCAGCCTCATCCAGTTTTTTGTGGTCGTTCGTGAGGAGAATGTAAGCGACTCCCCGAACCTTTGCTGAATCATGCAGCGTCTTCAACTTCGGCAACATCCCGGGAGTTAGGAACTGAAAAATACTACGGGTCCCGCCCTCGGTCTGATGGCGATCAACGAGTACCTCTTCAAACTCGTCGAATAGGATGACGGCATTCGTAAGCAGCGAAAGTGCCTGAAATACGACGCGCGCGCGCGCTTCGATCATGTCGGCACCTCTAACAACGATGTCGCTTGGTGTGATCTCAACGAGCGGCGCCTCGCCCGACGCGGCGAGAGCCTCGACCAACGTCGTCTTGCCGGTTGCAGGGGGACCGTAGAGCACGGCGGAATACAGCGGAACCCGATATGAGGAGGGGAGGGTGACGCCGCTGACATGTGCGCACATACGTTCCAGAACCACCGCGAGCGATTCTCGATGCTGCGGGTGCTTCGTCGCTGCAAGACCGTAGTCGGGGTAGAAGAGCGACGATAACTTCAATGCCTGGGGGCGTCTAAACGAGAAGTGCGCCAAGACGCTATCGTTAATCCGATGATCGAGCATGCGTGCGAATCTATCAAGCGCCGAGACCGCCAATGCCGTATCAAGAACGGCATGCTTTTGACGAGCCTCCTCGCGCCACGTACTGCCGGTTGAGAGAGAGCGACCGAACCGCCGCATCCGCTTCCGAAAAAACCCCATCACACGTTCGCCGACGTCGGCGCTGCAGTGCTGTTCAGCAACGCGCTCAAGGAGTTGGGCGAAGCAGCGCAACGCATAGTATTGCGAAGGTTGATACCGTCGGCCGCCCACGTGAAAAAACGGATGAGCGCCTGCGAAGCCATCTTCGGTAATCAAGCGACCAAGCACTTCGGCAGCGTGACTTGTTCGGTCACGTTCGATGTCTCCTTTCACGACCGCGACGCTCGCTGCGGCGCAGGCCATCTCAACGGGGTCGAACAACACACCGGTCCCCGTCGTCGTAAGCGCGGCCGTCAGCTGTCGGTTAAGCACGCCTGCGACGTATGCTCCCGCGGGCGCCAGGACTCGACTGACGCGGTCAGCAGCCACGCCGAACCATTCCTTCAGCGCGAGGAGTTCGTTCTGAAATTGCGCCGGCGTACAAACCGGACCTCGAAAGCACTCTCGTGCATTTGTGGCGATCTCACACGCATTCTTTAGCGCAGTCATAGCTACCTCGTGACCAGAACGCGATCGATCGAACAGCTCCCGTGAGAGATGGTGCCGTTTCATAGCCTTTTCTTCTGACGTTCGAAAGTCATTGATATGCTCCACAGCATCATCGAAAGCCACGCGCGAAAGATCGAGAGCTGTAATCAAGTCCGCTCGAATGGTTCCGTGAAACGTGTCAAGTGCTTCAGGGTCAATGGAGTCTGTTGGAAGCGGGTTATCGAGTTTAAGGACGAGGTTCCAGGAGCGGCGAGCCAGCGTTCTGTACAGCAGAAGCGCCCCACGACGACGATCTTCAGCGTCCCAGTGTCTCAGGCGACTATCAATGGATGTCGTTGTGTCCTGAATATCAGCGAGGGCGGCAATATAAGCTTGCGTCCGCGCTAAGGAACGTGCAAAACTGCGAATCCCGCGCATAAATTCGCTCGTTACATATGCACACGTTCGCCCGCCGCGAGCGGCGCGAGCACCGCCAACCACCCAATCGGGTGCGTCGGCTGTATAAAGCTCCCGTATAACAACATAGTAAAAAAGCATGAACGATGACGGCGCGAACACTGCCGTCGGCGCGCTCGCGAGAGCTGTCAGACAGCGTGCCGCGCGTAGTAGCGGCAGCGGCTCGGGCACGTTCGTGTCGCCGATGAAGATACTGGTTCGTCCTTCTCCAAGTATCGACCGCCATTTTATTTCGCCGATTTCTTCGGCAAGCTTTGTTGCGGCACTGCCATGCTGTACTGGGTATGACAATGCCTTCATGACGAGCGCGATCTCTCCGCCGGCACCCGGCGGTTGCCACTCTGTATCTTGGCGACCCTTGCCGGCCTTCCAAATTCCGCTGAGGAAGCGCGGAGCGACCTCATTCAGCGCGACCATCCCAGAGTCACGCGCGCTCCCTGCCTCCGACCGTAGCCGATCTAGTGCCGACAAATCTCGAACTGATTCCTCAAGCGTTGCCATAGTCCGACCCTCCGTCATTCACAGGGGTAACACTAGAAGCGTGTTTGCCCCCGGTCACTTCGCGGCGGAAGGAACTCTCCCGCCTTCGCCCCGAGGCGCGTTCGACGCTCGTGCAGCCGCGTCCCCATGCGCGACGCTCGCCGCGCGTTGAAGGTATAACGTGTCGCCTGAACTCCAGTAATACGTCGTCCGCTTGCGACCAACTGTGGCACGACGTATCGGATAAACTCGGAGCGTGTCCGTCAGGTTGTTAGTCTACATCTTCGGACGCTTAAGACGTGTGAAACACCTGAATTTTTAACGAACGCGTCTCAGCGAGATCGGGCCGTCAACGCAGCATTCCTCACGTACGCTGATCACGCCACAGTCGCCCGGAGGACGTCGTCCCAGCATCTCCGGTTTGTCCGTGCTGGTGCTAGTCGATCCGGGATCGGTCGTAGCGGGAACCTCTAGATTTGTCCGTGGATCGTCCGACGGCGACGTTTTCGAAGCGCTTAAACGCCTCGTCCGCCGTACGCTGGTAGCAACATTCACGACGGCAAAGGCACTCTTAGACACACTCCGTCAGATGAAGCCGGATGTCGTATTTAACCTAACACAGCACGCCTTGTACGATCGGACGATGGACGGTCACGTCTGCGCTATGCTCGAACTCGAAGGCGTGCCGTACACCGGAACGGCACCTCGTGGGCTGATCCTGGCCCGCGACAAGGCTCTCCGCAAGACTTTGCCCGCGGAAGCGGGATTTCGTGTGCCGCGTCATTTCATCGTTGATTCAGAGCACATCAAGATTCCTGCTGGCTTCCCATTTCCTGCGGTGGTAAAGCCGCGCTTCGGCGATGCCTCTAAGTATATGTCCCAGCGAGCCGTCGTAAGCAGCACGCAAGCGCTGATGGCTCGCGTGAAGGCAATACGCCGCGAAGGGTACCCCGACGTGATCTGCGAGGAATTCGTCGTTGGTCGAGAGATCACGGTCTACATATACGGCGACTACATCGTCTGGCCACGGGAAATCCTGTATGGCAGGACCGGTCGCGGCGCGCCGCGAATCGCGTCTACCGCCGTGAAGCACGACCCGGCATACCGTCGTCGCTGGCGGATCCGATCCAAGTTCGCGGAACACACGCGCACGGAAGCCACCGCCCTCCGCCGGACCTGCACCAAGGCCGTCACGTTACTCGACATGCGCGACTACGGGCGTTTCGACCTCAAGCTGGCCCCGAGTGGGGAGTGGGTGTTCCTGGAGGCGAATCCGAATCCCGGACTCGCGAAGCCGGGCTCCTCTTGCTCCGGACACTGGAACGGAGTCGACTACAACACGATGATGGCGGAGATCGTCCGCCGGGCTTGGAAACGCCGCGCCTCCACGACCGCGGTCCGCGTCTTAAAAACTATTCCTGCGGCGCGTTCAACGGCAGAGCGGCGAACACATGCGCGACCTCGGAAAGACGCCGCGTCTTGTTCTCTGCGGTTCGTCGGCGTCGGGCTCCTCCTCACTCGCAAGCCCTCGCGAGCTCGCGAAAAAACGCCGCCCGCAACATCACGCAAAAAACTGAGCCACATCGACGAGCTGGCACGACGCATGCGGACAACGGCTTGGCGCCCGATTCACTCTACCAGGCGCGTCAGCGTGAGCACCGCGCTCGTCGCACCGCGCTGTTGGCGGAGCATTGCTACTACTGCCGTACGGAATGCGCCGTCGACAAATACATGTGTGGGAAATTCGCAGTCGTCGTGAGTGGCGAAGGCTGCTGCGATGTACGGCGGAGCCGTGGCGATGGTCTGGGGCTTTTGCCGCAGGTGCTGAAGTGCGCCGGTTGCCACGAGGGTTTCGTGGCGATAGCCGTGCTCGACGCGTGACCAGCGTGTCACAAGAAGCGGACCGACGAAGCCGTCGCTGAGGCGATGAAGTGTTGCGTCGAGCGAAGCGTCGAACTGTTCGGCCAAGCGACGCAGTCCTGACCAGGACGTGGTTGCGTCGCGTGCTGCGGCGAAGAATACTTTGTGGGGGAGGAGGAATTCGCTTGCTGCGATATCACAGAGGCGCTCCTCCTCCTGGCTAATTCGATTCCGCTCGGCGCGCGGGAGGTGCGGTAGGACCGCGTCCGTCGCTTCGATGAAGTAAACGTGTGCAAGCTCATGGAAGTGCGTGAAACGCATACGTCCGCGTGATGCGGCCTTGATGTGGATGATGTACGCGTGTGCTTCTTCCGTCAGGATGCCTGCGAACGCGAATTCTCGCGTGATACGCACTTCACTGATGCGGAAGCGCGAATGCAGTTGCGACGGGTCAATGGGTTCTGGCGTTTGCGCGAGGTGTGCACGACGTAATTCCGCGCGCACGAGGTGTCGCATGATGACGTCGGGCGCGCGGTACCGGCCGCCGAAGTGCTGCACAAATGCTTGGACCCTGAGGTTCCGATCGGGACTGATCACGCGTGGATCGTACCGGATCGGCGCTTCGCGAGCGCATCCCGGCAGACCGTGCGCATAGCGTCCTCAGTGGTCTGGCGCGCCGCCTCGCGCTCCAGGAGTTGCTGCGCCTCCAGGGCAAAGTAATCGCTCGCCGCCGCATTCGCGTTCGCGCACACCTCACGCAGCACACGACGGAACATGAGCGCGCCCTCCACAGCCGGAGCGTCACCTGTGACGCCTGTGACGGCGGAGAACTTTAAGCCCAGCGCGGCGCAGAGCTGGTACACAAACCAGAGACCGGGGTTGACGTACTTCGTCACATCGATCGGCAAATCGAGCGCGTTAAGTCCATTACTGTCGAGCATCGTGCGCAAGCTGTCTTCAGTGGTGAGCAGCATGTCGAGAAAAGCCGGCGTCACGCCGACTTTGTCGGCGACGAGGCGTAGACGCTCGGGCGAGGCGAGTTCACGGCGCAACTCGCCTCGTAGGAGATCCGTGAAGAGGGGCACGCGCTTGCGCGGTTGCAGGAGTGGGACGAGGTCATCGACCCATGCGCCAAGCTCCTTGAGGAAGTCATCCTCTTCCGCAGGATTGTATTCAATGATGCGAGGCCGCTCGACATCGGCGGGCTCACCATCCATGGCATGCCGCGCGGGACTGCCGAGGAGCATACGGGAGACTGGCTCCTCGCTGGTTTCACGAAAGATAAGCACGCGAGACCCCATTGCTTGCGCGATCTCAAACTCCTGGCCCACGCCAAAGCTTGGGTACGTTGCACAGACAACGAGGAAATCGCTCTGTGAGATACGCAGCCGGTCTAGGATGTGCACGTCTCGCGGCGCGATACCGTCATCGTGCCCGGGCTTGGAGAAGAGGTGTGGCAGGTACAGTAGAATGCCACGATCGTGAAAGACTGTTATGTAGATACGCTCAAAGAGTTGCTCAAGCCCCGGCCGCTTGTCCGTCGGGAGATTCGTCAGGCCTGAGGAAAGGTATGCGGTTCGCGTATAGCGCTTCTCTGCGCACCACCCTTCCACGCGTTCACGAAATGATTGAGCGGTCACACTTCCTCCACACGAATGGGGCTCGTCAGCCCGTCGTAGTTCCTCACGCGTGGTGCATCCAGGCGTGAAAGCGGAAACCAGGTCTGAACCTTTTGCAGCAGTGCTTGCGTCTCCACGACCGAACGCAGGAGGTCGAGCCAGCCGCCGAGGGCGTTCAGGATGCGCTGCTCCTGCGCGGTTTCTATGACGGCGTTGCCCACCTTGGTGAGCGCGGCGCCGGTTATGCTTACGTCGATCTTCTCGATGGTCGCCTTCTGTGGCGCGAAGAACGCTTCAAAGGAGCGGCGGAGCGCCCTTCCCACGGCGCTCGTCGTACCGACCTCGGGGACATTCAGCGTTGTGAGTGTTTGCCCGAGGTACTCATTGATGCGACTCTCTCGTGCGTCGGCAACAACGCGTTCTTGCAATGACTCCGTGTCCACGCCATGCGGCGTGATCACTACACGAAACGCGCTTAGTCGCTCCCGCAGCGCTCCAATGCCGGTCAGCACTGTGTCACGGGATGGGCTGAGCATGATACTGGCGCACAAGGTGAGCGGGACGAAGGGGTAGAACACGGGATTTGCTCGTCGTGCACGACGCTCGTGGCGCGCGAGCACATGGTCGGTCATGCGCGCCAAGCGAGCTGCTGCCGTCTCCAACGGCGTGCCCGGAAGTGCCGCATCAAGGAAAAGCAGGACGAGTTTGCGGATGCCGTCCCCGATTACAGTGCCGCGCATGGAGCGCGCCAGCGCAGCGAAGAGAAACACCCGAAATACGAAGAGTGCCGTGTACTCACGCTCACGTACACCCGTGCTCGTAATCCACTCTCGCACCAGCCGTGCAGCGAAATCATCGGTCTTAACCTGCAGCAGTCCGTCACTCGTTGTTGTGAAGAACTCCTGAAACTCTTCATGCAGGCGAGGAATGCGCTCCTCGCTCGACCGAGTCCGATCCGGGTACTGATTGAGACGCTCTGGACGCAGCGGCGGCGCATGCTTGCCCAGTGTTGACGTTACGATCTCGTACAAGTTCTGGCGCGCTGAGAGCGTTACGATGTCGGGGAAATCGTCGGTGGAGACAATCGTAATAACGTCGCCGCCAACGGTATTCTGCACGTCCCGTAAGAATGCTCGCTCGACATCAGCCACCGGGCCAACGAGCAAGACGCGGTCGTGCAACGTGACCGCGTTTACGAGTTCGACCAATCCGCGGTAATCGAAATACGAACACGCGGGCGTCTTAAGTGCTGCAGCGGCACGCTGCAGGAGGTGTGTCCCACCGACGGCGCTATGCCAGAGCACTCCCTGTCCTGACCCGCTCATTTTTTCTCGGACCTAGGACAGCAGTATGCCATAGCAGAGTGCGACGAGGGCTGCAATCGTCGAGGCAGTACGTCCAGGGGGAGTAACCGCTTTTGCTGTTCGTGAAATCGCGGCAGCAGTTGTCCGGCGCAGACAGGGGTGTCGCTCGCCGCTTTGATCGGCACAGTCAGGCCGACGCTATTTGCGACGCGCATCAAAGGTAGACACCGAAGCGCTTTTGCTACAGCAAAAAGCGGAGCAAGGATTTCCCCGCTCCGCTGAACAGCATGCGCTCAACGACGGCGATAGCTGCCCCGCCGACCTAGCCGGACATCCGCAAAGTAGTCAGTCAGGATCTCGTCGAGGAGCCGCTCGCGCGACATACCGATGTGGCGGCCGAGCCGATCAAGTTGGTGGAAGGTGTGTTCGTGGATGAACCACGGGCATCGTACACGTCGTTGCATGCGGTCTCCTTACGCGGCCGGCGCGTGCCGAAGTGACATCGCCGAGGAAACGAGCGGCGGTGACGACCGCGGCCGCGCGCCCATCGTTGTCGCGAGGGTCATCGCGTCGAGCATCTGCGTGATCGCATCGAGCGCGCCGTCGCGGATGAGCTCAGGCAACTCCGCGATCCTCGCGGTGATCTCGCCGAGGCGTGTCGAGACACGCACGTACGTCGGATCGAAAATCTCGTCGAGCTTGTCGCTGAAGAATTCTTCCTCGGTGACGCGCGTAGAGCGCGAGGAGCGCGCGGAGCTGTGCGATCTTCATCGTGTCGATACGCTCGCCCGTCTCGAAGGAGCTGAGCGTCTTTTCACCGACGCCGGCGAGGCGTTCGACGTCTTTTTGACTGAGCTTCCGATGATGCCGGAGCTCGCGGGCCGAAGAGGGAGAGTTGTTGTCCGGGCACCGCGGCACGCGCGAGCGGTGCGGGCGCACGCACGTAGTCCGCGATCGCGGCCCACGTCACGACGCGATCGATTTCTGGGCCGCAGGCGGTCTCGATCAGGCCTTCGTCAATTGGGCAGCGGCGAACGCGCCCGCCGTGCACGTCAGCGCCAATCATGCAGACAGTCTGCGGTAGCTACGGTCAGACCTATTGTATTTGGCTAAGACCACTGGAGCCACAGACGAACCATAGGGCAATGCCTTTGGTCCCTTGTGGAGAATGAACATTCGTGCGCTAAGGAGCCTGGAAAACTCCTAGAGCGGCAGACCGTCGAGACAGTTTGTTTCGGGATCGGTGTTCGTCGCGCCGAGAGTTGCCGCGCTCGATCCGCGAACAGGCGAGGTCGGGTCCACATCTCTGGAATCTCGAGACCTCGCCTAGAGCGCGACAACCTCTCCCCACTTTGCCGGCGATACACCGCCAGGCGTCAGCGGCCAAACAAGGGGTGCGAACGGAGGTCTTGTTGGCGCCGGCCCATCACCGTCTGTCGAATAGACGATGATGTCCGGCTGCAGACGGAGCGCCTGAGCGAGAGCGGGCCGGAAGTCTGTCGAGCCGCGGCCGTGGACGAAGGTGATCGGCCGCGAGTATGGGTAGGTCAGCCGGACGGCATCATCCGCTTCGATTACCGTGACCGCATGTACCTGCGCGGTACTTCGGATGACAGCGCTCACCCGGCCGAGAACGTCGATCGGGATCGAGGCGCTCGTGTCGACGATGAAGGCGATACGCAACGGCTTCCGCTCAATCCGCGGCACGATGCCGACGAGCGCCGGAAGTCGTCGCGACGGACGCCGGTAATTCGCGATCGCTTTCTGCTGCCGCCCTAGGACCGCGAGGAGCCGGTGGGCCGCGGGCGCGCTCGTCCGTGTGACCCGCTCAGGCTGCGGGCCCTCGTCGCATCGCTGAAGGCGTCGGCGGACGATCGCAGGAACAAGCGAAGCGAGTGTGGCCGAGGCCGCACGCGCGAGGACGCCCATGATCACGCCGGCGACATCCTCCGCTGCGGGAGAGGGCCAGACGACGTGATTGTCGGTGGACCGAATCCTCGGTACGCGGACCCGTTTCCTCTTCGCGGGGCCGGAACCACCGCCCGCCGGGACGGAATTGGCCTGCCCGCGTACCGAATTTGACCGGCTTGGGACCGATTTTCTCCGCGCCGCAAGCTTCGTGTATCGCTCATCCGTGCTCTCCCCCGCAGGAAGGTCGTAATCCGCAAGGAGATGGGGGCGTCCCGGCAGCGTCCCGCGCACGAACTCATTCGCCGTGACCTCCTCGGCAATGAGCCGCGCGTCGCGGTCGGGATAGGTGGTGCGATCCACTTCGAGGTGACCGAGGACGACGTGATTCACCTCGTGCTCCAGAACCGCCGTGAGCTCGTCGAGGGTGTGCTTCGCGACGAATTTCGGGTCGAGGAGGAAATAGAGCTGGCCGCCGCGAATCGTGACCGCCATCGTCCCAACGCGCTCGACTTGGAACCGGCCAGCGGCGAGGACATGCGCGTGGAAGGGGACTTCCCCCAGCATGCGATCGCGGGCCAATCGGACCTTGCCGAGGATGAAAGCGTCGGTGTTCATTTCCGCCGCCTCCGGATGCTCGTCGTCGTGTAGCCACGTTCGGCGCACCACTGCGCCCAGAGCACGTGAAAGTCACGCGGCAGGTCGCTGATGAAGTACCGCACGTTCGACGCCTTCGCCGCCGTCGACCACACCAGATTCCACTCGGCCTGCGGCTCGAAGAAGTGCTGGAGCTGCGCCAGCGAGGCGGCGCGACGTGACCCACGCCTGCACCTGCGCGCGGTGCGCGCCGTACCCATCGATGATCTGTTCCGCCGTAAGCGGCATATCCGACTTTCGGTACGTGGCCATAAAGGCCGTCGACCAGTCGTCGCCGACGATGCCGGCGAGCGCCTTCCCGACGAGCATCGGGTCGGCATTGAGCTCCTCAGCGGCGGTGATGTACCGGCTTGCCATCGTCCATGCGCGCGGATTCGATTCGCGCGTACCGAAGATCGACGGCTGCATCCGAACGAAGTCGAGAATCGCCGAGTGGACGCCCTGCTCGCGTGCATGGGCGAGCCATGCGGCCGTGGAGGGACGGACGCGCACCTGTACGAACCGGCTGCGGAGCGCCGGATCGAGTTCGGCTACCTGGTAGTCGTCGCCCATGTTCGTCGCAGCGATCGGGAGGTAGCCGACGGGCAGCCGGTAGGTGTTTAGCGCGCGCTCGGTGAGGAGCTGCAGTGCGGCGTTGAGGACGCCCGCGCCCGCGCGGCCAAGCTCGTCGAGGAGGAGAAAGCCGTGACCGTCGCACGGCAGGAGCGCGGGCGGAGCGTAGTCCGTCAGACCCTCGCGCACGACCGGGAGGCCGGCGAGGTCCACGGGCTCAATGATCGTGAGGTTCAGCGAGACGCAGCCGATCCCGAGCTGCGCGGCGGCGGCGCGGACTATCTCGCTTTTCCCGATGCCGGTGTCGCCGACGAGGAGGACCGGTGTATTCGCCTTGTAAGCAATGGAGAGGAACTGCACGAGTTCGGAGCCAGCGGTGATCTCTCTCATTCCGCCGCCTCCAGTTCCGCCTGCAGCTCTTCGATGATCTTCATGCCAGCGTCGGTGAGGACGCGCAGGCGCGACGGCTCGATAGCGACGGCGCCCAGCGTGAGAATGTACGGCTCGACATCGCGGCGAACGTAGCCGGCATCGACGCCGCTGATGCGCGCCACGAGCCGCTCGAGCGTCGACTTACATCCCGGCGACCCCGCGAGCGCGAAGAGGTACTCCGTCTGAATAGGGGTGAGGCCGTGCTGGCTGATCCCTTTCTCGCGCAACCAGTACTCCACGTCGGCCTGCGTGAAGCCCGGCTGGCTCGGCCGCGCCATGATGGGGAGTTCGGTGAGGCGTTTCGCGGCGCGCGGGCTGCCTTGACACCGCTCTGCGAGAGCCCGTGCCGCTTGGGGTGTGAGCGTCACGTACTGTTGCGCCGCCTGCGCCTCGACGAGCGCCTTCAATTCGCCCAACGCATAGGGCTGGAAGCGGACGATGTCGACGCGATTGAGGAGCGGCGCGAGGAGCTGGCCGGGCCACGTTGTCGCGAGGATCAAATTCGTTGCCGCTGCAGACTCCATCTGCGCCGAGTCGATCCGGCCGTCGTCGCCGATCGCGGGCAGCTTCTGCTTGTCGATGTAGAGGAAGAGCGTTTCCTGCGTCGTCTTCGGGAGACTGTGGACCTCGTCGATGAACACAACGTCGCCGTGTCTCGTCGCACGTAGACGGGAGACGAGCACGGCCGGCGTGATCTCGCGGCTGCCGAAAATCGTGTGGAACTTCGAGCCGAACTCGTTCGCAAATATCTCTGCGCTCGACGTCTTGCCGCATCCGGGCGGACCGAAAAAGAGGAGTGGCGGCGCCGTGCGGCCGAGTTGAACCGCGCCTCTGTAGAGGGTGCGGACGTACGTGAAGACGGGCTTCTGGCCGATGAAGTCTTTGCTCTCGCGGTGCGGTGGTCTTGCCATTCGATACCTCCGCATCCCGCGAATGCAGGCGCACGTCCGGTACCGAAAACTCGCTGGACCATGCTGGGCGTTCGATTCCCCAAGCGCTTAGGCGCGACAGGGCCCGCCGGTTCTGGTTTTGAGAACTCGGCACGTGACAGTTGTTGGTTGATTGGCGGGACACGGCGCGTCGCTCGATCGCGAAGCCGACACGAGAGGACGATCGGGACTAGGGTGGCCCACTGGCCGCCTACGACGAGAAAAGCTGCTCGATGGAAGCGGCGATCGTGCCGAGGATCGAGATCGCCACGGCCGGCGTAAGGAGGAAGGGCTGGTCGGGATGGGCTGTGAGGTTCCTGAACTTCCGAATCCATGTCCAGGTTTCCAGCTCCGCACGAGACAGGATCTTCAGCTTCTTTAGCTTTGCAAGCCGGAAGGCGAACCCGGTCGGTCTCCCATCGGGGCGGATCATCAGGACGCCGGCCGATTGCGCTCGGGCGGTGACGGCCGCTTCTGCGGCTTTCAGTGCGTGCTCCAGTCCACGAGTGAAGAGAGCATAGGAGCACGGTCCGTGGAGCATCGGTTCACGCGCTTCGTCGAAGAGCATCCGCACATCACGAGGTACGCGGTCCGTGAGTTGGGGGCCGCGCACACCAGCTTGCCAGTCTTCGGCGGTCATCGGCGCTACCCCGCCCGTCTCGAGATTCAACCGGACGAACAGCGCCATGCGCGGGTCAGAATGGGGGGCTTCCATAACAAATTATTCTATCGCGGGCGACCGAGCGCTGGCACCCCTCGCGGCTAACAGAGAACCGGAAGTGGATATCGCTCACAAAGCCGGTTCCATCAAGAGGTCGGAACTTCCGGGGGTGCGATGAAGGCAGCGTCTTGAGACTCGCGAGCGCTCCTCTCTGCTCAGAGACCCTGCCCCGCGTGGAAACGTCGACGGAGGCCGGCGGCGAGGGACTCGGCCTCGTGATAGAGGGTCGCGATCTTCACCAAGGTCTTGGTGGTGTCCTCGTCGGCAGCAGCGCCCTTGTAGATCGGGTGCTGGAGTTCGCTCCAGGCATGCTCACCGACCGTGCGAACTTGGATTTCAAACCATCGAGGGGTCGTGTCGCTTGGTAGTGCACAGACCATATGCCGGGTGCGATAGCCGGCAGGGTTGGTTCGCAGGCCGCTCTTGTGCTCATTGACACGGAAGGCCGCCTCGATCCTGGCCACGATGGAAGCAATCGAGTCGAGGTTCGGCGTGACGACCCGAATCCCCAGAAGGTCCGTAATCTCGTGAAGCTGCGTGACCTCGGTTGATCGCGTGAGGAGCTTTCGTATGAGGCTCTCCGTGGACTTCAGGCGGTTCACGACGTTTGTCGGGCGATCGAACTCCTGCGCAATACCTTCAACGATCGGCACGACGGTGGCCTGCAAGGCGAGCCATGTCGGCAGCTCCACCAGATAGTCGTTCGTGATGCGTGTGGCTCGGTCCAAGTCAGACTCGATGATGAAGTTGTCATTCTGATCCGGTGATCGCATTTGATATCTCCGGACGCTGTCAGAGCAGGCGTACGGCCAGTACCGAAAACTCGAAAACGGAGCGGGGCCTCACGGTGCATGAGCGACTTCCGACTGTTTCGATGGTTTTCGGGAGTTTCGAGAACTCGCGCGCCTGACGCTCTGTGGCAGTCGATGACGTTGCGCGTCACCAAGTCGCGGCGTACGCCTTGACAGGATCGTAAATCAGGATCAACGTCATTTCGGGTGCGATTCCGCACCCTCCCGCCCTTTTTCATCTCACGACCGTACATAACAACTCGCGCGGCAAAGGTGTGCCTATACACACCCTCGTTGATCGCTATGGAGAACGTATGATCCTCGTTGATCCAGCAGCGGCGTCAGCCGCTTCTCCCGAAGCCGAAGGTGCGTCGGCGAATGCAGTCGCCCCGAGCAGCGTCCGGTATGCCCTTACGCTTGTAGAAGGAGGCGGAACGCCGGTCACCGATCTCGCAGCCCTCCGCGTATCGTCGATCGTCCGCGTCCTCCGCGGCGCTCACGCGGGCGTCGTCGGGATTTTCTACGACTTGGACAGTGGCTTCGCCTCAATCGAGGTGGTCGCGCCCGAGCTGAAGCGACGGCGACGGTGCATTGCTGTTCAAGTCGACAGTGCCCTTCGCCTCGTCACAGATTCGCGGCAGGCACATCGCGATCCGAAGGTTGGGGATGAGGCCCGTTACTGGAATCGCACCTGCCGCGTCTGTTCAATAGATGGCGGCAGCGCTACCGTGCGGATGAAGAGTCGACACCCCACTGAGGCGGACCGCGTCGAGACGGTTGACCTCTGTCTTGAGCAGCCGGTCCTTGAAGTGCTCTTCGAGCCCGTGATGCGTCTCGCGGACGGCGGCATTCTTCCGCTCGAACCAACACTCGCTTACACAATGGGCAACTTCCTGCTTGACGCGCTGTTCGCAGCGACCACGTAACTCTTGGGCCGACAAAAATGTCGGCCCTTTTTCGAGAGCTATGGTGAGGCCGGAATGGCGACACCGCGACCGCATTGGAGAGATGGTATATCGCGAACCCTGACCTGTGCGGAATAGCGAAGAACGGAAGAATCCGCAAACGTGACGTTGACGTCTGCGCTGCAGTAATAGATTCCTACCCGATCCGGTCCCTTCTCTGTCCACCCGCAGGCATCGCAAGGCGTAAAGCGATGAGCGAACCGAGGATCGACGGTTGGCGCTGCTAAGAGCTCATAGAGAGAATTCGTTTTGGGATCGAGCTGCGAACCCTTCCAACTCCACGAATAGAGTTTGGGGCTTCGGCCGTTGACCTTCTTCGGCTCGGCAACAAACGTAAATACAGTATCCCACGTGCCGTTACTCGGAGTGACACGTAACTCCGGCGGACCCGTGAAAGCTTCACCGGAACAGATCGCCGTCGTGCCGATCCTATTACTCTGCTCATTAACAATACGTCCGAACCAGTCAACAACATCGAGAGAGTAGTGGTAGTGGAGACCGTGGACGACGCCGACGTCGTCGTCATACTCCGTCAGCCCGTCGACGCGCGCGATCGGCTTTCCGTTACGGAGGAGGCGCACGCTCGTGAGGCGGGAATCGGGTAGTGGGTGCTCCCAAAAAACGTGATTTCGTAATTTGCCGTTATCGCAGATGGTGACGGCGCCCATCCCGCCGCTCGAAATCGAATATAGATCGCGACGGATGAGCGAGAGCTGGTGCTCGTAGACCAGCGCACACCCCACGAGGAGTAGCCCGGCCGCGAGGGACGCGGCCCGTAATGCCGTATGGAGAAAGGACCGCCGACGTGCGACGGTGATTTCGCAAACGGTGTCCTTCCACCGATAAGTCTTCCGCTCGTACGAGCGAAAGGTCGTCGCGAGAGAGCGGGAGCTGTCGTCCAGAGCACGGTGGACGGATCGGGCAGCCAACAGGACCGCCGGATCTCCGATATCGGATACTCCTTCGACGTCATGGACTTGCACGGAGATCGCGAGGACGGGGACGGTTTCGGGTTCCTCGTCGAGATCGGAAAGTGACTCGGGCCGAACCTTTCTGGTGCTCTTCTTGGCTGATTGGGCGTTTCCTACACCGTCATCATCGTCTGGGGGTTGGAGAACGTCGGCGAGGGCGATGGTGAATTTCACCTTTGCGACGGAACGACCCCATTCCGGCGGATCAATCGTCGCCTCCCTCAATTGCCTCAACCGCGGCTTCACGATCACCGCGGCGAACCACGTCATCCTCGTGGACCTTGAGTACTCACCCGAAGCGACGGAGCAAGCGGAGGACCGCGTCCACCGGCCCGGACAAACGAAGCCGGTCTACATCCACTACTTGCTCTCGCGCGACACGATCGACCAGCTCAATGCATGAAATCCTCGTCCAGAAGGCCCAGGCGATCCGGCACGCGATCGACGGCAAAGCGCGATTCGAGGATGTCGCCGAAATCCTCAAGCGCGTCACGGGTGACGTCCAGATCGAGATCGCGCGGCGTATCCATCTCCTTCCGCAGGTCGTCCCCGCCTTGGACCTGCGCGCCGTGGCCCAGCCTCTCCCGGCAAACGTCGTCCCCTTCACGCCCGCGGCACCCCTCTCCCGAGCGACGACGATGTGCCGGTGATCGTGCTCCCGGCAAAAAAAATAGTCCAGCTCTCCCTCTTCGGCATCTAACTCTTCTATCTCAAAAAAGGAGGACTCCTTCATGGACTGCGTCCAGCCCACGCACGTGCGCGATCCCTCGGATCGCGCGATCGCCCACCCATTCCTCGTCTGTCTCACCTGCGGCATCGTCGGCGTCGCGTGCGACCGGTGCTCCCGGTTCTCCGCGACGCCGCCCCTTGGCTACCTCCCCGACGATTGGTGCCGCGCCTGCGACTGCTGCTCGACATGCTGTACGGATGTCGATCGCGGCCTCACGCCGGACGACATCGTCCAGGCGATCAAGCGCGCCGTGCATCTCGTCGCGGAGAGCTGGATCGTCCAGTGCATCCGCGCGCGCCGACACGCGAGGACGCGATCGCGGTCGCGCGACGCGAGTGTTCGCGCGGCGGCACAAGTAGCCTCGGCTTCCACATCTCCGGCTTTCGCGACCGCTTCAACAAGGGACGCGGCCTCACCGTCGAATTCGGGCATCGCAAAGGCGTAAGCGGACATGTCTCGCCCATGACACGCGTCCTGCGCGACGAACTTGCGCGCGGTACAGGAGACTCTCAGGTGCGCATCCAGTCCCTAAGCGACAAGAACCCATATCGAGAGGGCTTTGAGGTGGTGGATACGATCGTCGGAAAATTCGGATTTTGGATGAACTTCGTCGTAGCGGTCATTAGCCGCTGGCCGGCGAACGTTCTCGCACGCAAGACGACACTGCAGTACGCCACGAAGGCGATCACGGCGTCGACGCTACGGCCGGACGTACGGCTTCGACGCATCGCGTCCGTACCGACCCGCCTTAACGCCCACGCAACCGAAGCCCTTGGCGACGTGTTCGATAATCTAGATCGAGAGTTGCCGTCAATACACGCGATGGCACTCGCCGCAGCACCGGAGGAAGTATGAAGGTTCTCGTGGGCGACACCGAGATACTTGCTCGCCGACATGACTCATTCGACGATCTCGTCGCCGCATATGTGCAGGATGAAACAAAGGCAGGCCGGACGATTCCCTCCTATGCGCTCGAGACCTTGCTCGCAGCGCTGGCTGGTTGGTTCTTGAAAAAGGCAGCTGATGAAGTTTGGACGTGGTACTGGCAGCACAAGCGCGATCAGGCGTCCCTGCCAGCGAAGCAGTTGCAGGACGAGCGTGATGCGCACCGTCATCGTGAGATTGTCGAAGCATTAGGACGTCTCGCGGAGGTGTCTAAAACCAGTCCTATAGTCATAGTCCTTGAGACACCCGCGGAGCGCGATCTCGCCGTGGTCTTACAAAAAGAGCTGCTCGATTCGTCAGTGACAGTCGTGCGACAGCTTCCCTCGTTGTAACAGATTAGCTACGTGAACCGCGTCGCCGTTGTCAATGCCTACGCCGCTATACTCGGGCAATAACGAGACTGATCTACCCGCGTCGAGCAGCATTTGCCGGCAGCGACGTGCCGCGAGATTGCGGGTCCTTGCCGAGTATGATGCACTTGCGGACGTACTGAGTTCCGCCGACGCTACGAGGTGATGCATGGCGCGATTAATCGCGATCGAAGCGCAAGGAATATCAGCTGACGCTCTGCGCGCCGCGCTCGATGGCGAGATTGTCGACGACGACGTCGCTTTGCGCATCGAGCGAACCCGCAGTCTCGACGCTGCGATCGTCGTCGCGATGGTGGGCGCGTCGGCCACCGCGATGGCGGCGTTCATCGCCGGCATCGTGAAGTTCGCCGTACAGCGCCGAGCGCAGCGGGTGATCATCCACGGTAAGTCCGGCCGGACCCTCGAATTCCCCGCAGACCTATCGAAGGAGCGCCGCGATGAGCTCGTGCAACTGGCGAAGGATCTCGACGTCGATCGCGTCGTCCTCTAAGCGCTGTCAATTGTCCGGCTACCCGTTATGAGCGACGACCTTGAGGCGGCGGGCACGTACTTCGACGAAGGTGTTGCTGCCCGCGAGAACGGCGATCTGGGTCGCGCGCAGACCGCGTTCGCGAACGCGGCCGCGCGCTTCGCGGCAGCCAGCGAACCGCGTGGTGAAGCGAACGCACTAACGAACCTTGGGGCGGTGTGCGCGGATACACGCCAGTACGGCCAAGCCATCGAAGTGTTGGAGAGCGCGGTACGTTTGCACGAGGTGAATGCTAATCCAGAGGGTGCGGCGATCTCGGCGTACAGTCTCGCCACCACCGTGTTCGACGCAGGCCAGCGCTTCCGTGCCCGGCCGCTGTTGGAGGATGCCGCGCGTCGGCTCCGCGCCATAGAGGCGACCGCCCTCGCGGAGAGCGCGGAGGCGGCGAGCGCGTGGCTCGCAACGTCGCTGCCCACCGGCCTCACAGCCGAAGAGGAGGCACGCTACGACGCTTGGTCCGCCGAGCTCAAACAGGCGAGCAACCTCGGGATGGTCGGGTACCGGCTCGGCAACTTTGCGCAGGCCGTGCAGAACTGGCAGAGGGCGCTCACTGCGGCGCAGGAGCTCCGGCGGGACGTCGAGGTAGCGGAACTCCTCGGCTACATCGCGACAGCGCTCTGCCACCAAGGTTACTTCGACGAGGGTATTGAGATGTTTACGCAGGCAGCAATGTTCGCGGGAGAGATTGACGCGCGTGTGTTCGAGGCGGCGGCATTGAACGGCCTCGGGTGCGCGTACCTCGACCTCGGCCGCGTCTCCGAGGCGATTGCCGTGCTGCAGCGGGCAGTCGACGTTGGCGCTGACAGCTCGCCGCCAGGGAATCGCGCCGAGGTTCTCGGGAATCTCGGGATGGCGTATGCGCGGAACGGCGATACCGACGTGGCGATCTGCACTCTTGATCGCGCGCTCGATCTGTACCGTGAAGTCGGCAACCGTGCCGCCGTTGAGGTGATTGAGAAGCGCATTCCGGCGATCCGAAGCGGCGCGAGATTCACCGACGGCTTTGTCTTCGCGAATCCAGGGACGGCGGTCAGCACCCCAGCGGACTTTGACCGGCAGATGGCGATCGGACGGGAGCACGAGAGCCGCGACGAATACGATGAGGCGCTTGCCGTGTATAGCCGGCTTCTCGACACCGCGCGCTCGCTCGATGACGACCTCCTGCAGGCGCTCCTCTACGTCAAGGTCGGATTCGCCGCGCGGCGTGCTGGCCACATGACGCTGGCGCTCACGAGCTACCACCAAGCGCTTTTCGTAGCACGTCGGGCAGGCAATGCGGAGTGGGAAGGGCGCGCCCTCAACAACCTCGGAGTGCTCTACGCCGCTATGTCCGACCGCGACACGGCAGCGAAGTTCCTTGAGGCGGCAGCGGGCATTCGCTCCGGACTGCCGGATCAGCAGGAGCTCGGCGAAACATACTTTGCGTGGGCGCAAGTGGCGTCCGACGCCGCGGTGCCAGCGCTCCTCCAAAAGGTGCTCGCGCTGCTTGACCCGGCGAGCAACGCCTATTTGTGGGCTACAGCGTACAGCGAGCTGAAAGCGCGGGCAGATACAGACACGACTGTCCTGGCGGAGTATCGAGCGACCGCGCAGCGTCTCGGGGTTGAGAACTTTGTCGGTTTCATCAACGCAGGCGGCGAGGTGGAAGAGCTTCACGAGATGGTTCCGCTACGCGGGGAAGACGGTGTAAGCCTCCTCGTACGCGCGCCGAAGGGTTCGCAGAGACCACGCGATTTTGATTGGCAGCTCCAAGTAACACGGGCCGAATCCCTCTGGATCACGAACGACCACGCGCTCGCGATCGACGTTATGTTCGCCGCGATCGACGCGCTCGAGCGGGAGCGGATCGGCATCTCCGACCCACACGAACGCCACCTATATCTGGCGCGGCAGTGGGCGGTCTACGACACGCAGATCGAGTACCTCACCGTGGCACGGCGCTTTGCGGAGGCGCTTGAGGTAATCGAACGTGTAAAGGGCCGTACGATCGTCGACATTGTCGGGGAGAACGACGAGGTGCCGGCCACGGTGGATTCAGCGATTCGCGACGCCTACCGTCGTGCCCGGAGCGACGTCCGCCATGCGAGCGAGGATCTCGCCGAACTGGAGAAGAGCGCGTGGGCGGGCGAGTCACCCGCGCTTGCGGCGACACGCCGCAACGTTGCGCGCGGCCTCGCGCAACTGAACGTGCTTCTCGAGGAGATCGCTACGGTGGAACCAGAATTCCGCCCGAGCGCACCTGCGGGCGGCGTCGCGTTTACACGGATGCGCGAGTTGCTACGGTCCGATACGCACGCGTTCCTCGTCTACTGGTTCGGCGACAAGGCCACCGGCGCCTTCGTGCTCTCACAGGCAGGCGTGCAGTTCATCCCGCTGCTGGTCGCGAATGAGGCTTCGACGGCCCTCGAGAGCTTCGCGGCTACGCTCGACAAGCTCCCGCTCGCGCGCCACGACCTCGAGGAGCCTCTCGCCGCCCTTTACTCGCACATCATTAGCCCGGTCGCGCCGACGTTGGCGGCGGGTGGTATTCGCGAACTCACAATCATCCCCCACCACCACGCACACCTCGTTCCCTTCCATGCGCTGTCTACTGGCGATGGATATCTCTGCGAGCGATACCGGATCGACTATGCCCCGAGCTTCGCGCTGTATGCCCTCTGTCGCGGTCGTGCAAGCGACGGAATGAGCGCACTGATCGTCGCGGATCCTGACGGATCACTACCTTTCGCGCGGCGAGAGGCGGAGGCGGTCCGCGTGGTACTCCGGGAGGGCGTGATGCTCGTCGGCGCCGAAGCACACATGGGCAATGTTGGCGCGCCGCTTCGCACTGCGAGCATCGCCCACTTCGCGTGCCACGGCACGTTCGGTGCCGACCAAGGGCGCGAGATCACATTGCGGCTCGCGCCCACACTGAACCACACGGGCGCGCTGAGCCTTCGCCAAATTATGAGCAACATGAGCGTGGGCCGGGGTGCACTCGTCGTCCTCAGCGCGTGCAGGACTGGCCGCACGGTACTGAGCCGGTCCGATGAGTACATCGGCTTCCCCGGTGGATTCATCGTCGCGGGTGCGGGCGCGGTCATCGGGAGTCTATGGGCGGTGGAGGATGTGTCGACCTGTCTCCTCATGAAGGAGTTCTATCGCCGCCTCGCGGCGGGACGCGCACACGCAGATGCCCTTGCCGACGCGCAGCACTGGCTTCGCACTCTGCCAGCGGCTGACGTCGAAGACCTCACGCGGGACCTGCCAGTGACCGATGTTGCACGCTCTGGGCACCGGGAGAAAGCGGCGCAACCCTTCGCGCATCCATATTACTGGGCCGGTTTCTTCGCCATCGGGCACTGGGTCACGCCATCGCGCGCCTCACGTTAGCATCCGCGTGGCGGAAGCGCGTGGGGACGTTCATGCGGATGCGCGACCGCGGCAACGCGAGCGCTTCGTCGACCTCCTGAGTGCCATTTCCGCGTAGGTCTCAGGACAGCGTACGCGGGGCGCACTCCCACAAGTACCCATCGCGACCTGACCAGGAGAAGGTCTCGTTAGGCGCGTCTAGAGTTGCTCGCGCTCGGTGGTCGGAAAACATCTCGGAGCGCGCTTCATCGCAGTTGTGCCCCGGGAACTTCAGAATATGCGGGCATCAGAAGCCATATTGTTGCTTCCAGAGCCTGAGTTGTGCGACGCGATCTTGGAATCCAATGATGTCGTTTGGGTTGCTCACGAGGTGACCGACGTTGATGAGCGCTGATACCGCGAGTAGATTGTCCGCCTCACAGTATCCGAGCATGCCCGAATAGTGGACGAACTCGGCGACCGCGCACGTGAATGCGTGTGCCGGATCGTTCACGAGCTCGGGAGAGCCGACGAGATCAAGGCCGGTGATCGCGCCGAGGTCCCGATACCCGTTTCGGCCTGTTGTCTGAATGAAACCACGGCCCCGAAAGTTGTATCCATCCTCGGACGGGGCCGGAGCATTGCCCATCCGTCCCCCATACGCGAGCTCTCCTATCATTTTCTGGTCGGCACGATGATCCACAGTCCGGCCATGGGTCATCGCCTGGGCGGGTGTGAAGTGGAGTGGCCACTGCTTTAGTAGCGCAGCAGGCGTGTAGTTGAGCGATTCGGTCATTTCGGTGCCTTCACCGCTCTCGTGGCTCAGTTGTGCCATCAAGTGGACGATATGAATGTCTTGCGAAATTCCGTATGTGGCGAACACTGCGTTCTGCGTCGAGAGGATGCCATTCACCTGCGCCAATACAGCGGGATCATCGACGCGCCAGCCCGTGGATTGGAAATCGGATGCTGTAAGAGACTTCATGATTTCTCCCTTCTGAATGGCTCTGGCATGCGATAGACGATCTCATTGCACGTCTGCTCTTGGCAGCGAGCCGTAAACGCAGAATGCGATCTCTCTTTAAGAGTGACGCGGATGCGCGAATCCTCACCCCTGAGCATCACGGCGTCAACTGCACGCGGCATTCGCTGATTCGGAAAAACTGCAGGTTCGTGTCGCTGCTCCACTGCAGATCGAGCAGGAAGTCGTTGTAGTCGGGATCGAACTCGATCATGCTGCTCTCGTTCTTCCTCTGCGTTGCGTTCGCCAGCGGAAACGACGACTCCTGATTCACGGCGCTCTGCTGTCCGGCTGCGGCGGCCGCGGGGAAGGCGCGGCGCTGCCAGTGCGACACCGTCACGCTGATGTCGTGCTTCTGCGATTCGTCGAGGTCGGCGAGGCCGAAGGCCGTGACGATCTCGCGGACGCTGTACGGCCGGCGCGAAAGCGTGAGCGCCGGACCGCGCGTGCCGACGAACGGCTGGTGAAAGCGATCAGGCAGGACCACGGCGGTGATCTGGGCGATGTCGGGCGCAAATGCCTTTCGGACGTTCCGGGCATGCACGATGCCGAGGGCCGCCGGCTTCCACACCGGCACCACGGCGTTCAGCATGAGCACGAACGTCGTCCGAGGAACGCTCTCGTCGCACGGCGCGACGCCGTCGGGCGCGGCGGCGAAGAGCACCGCCTGCAGGCGTCCGGCGAGCGCGTCGCCGGCCGGAAACTGCAGCGTCATGTCGACGCAGTCGCCGCTGCCCTGATGAGGCGCGATCTGCAGCGCAGGGGCCGCGCCGTCCGGCGGCGCCTGCGGCGTCGTTCGCAGAATGCGGTTCACGAAGGCCATCGCCTCCGCGGAGACGGCCAGCTTCGGCGCGACCTTGGCCTGATTCATGTGCGAGGCGTCGGCGATTCCGGCGAACAGATTGGCGATGTCGGTCGATGGAGACGACGCCACCGCCGCGGCCGTCGATAGACCCTCCTCCGGTTTCCGCAGGTGGATGTGAAGCTCGTCGTTGCCGAAAGCGCTGCGCCAGTTGTTCTCCGTCTCCTCGTCGCCGTGAATGGCGTAAAGCGTCGTCAGCACGTACTCGTCGAGGCGCGACTGCGCGGCGATCGCCGGCGTTGTGCCGGCGACTCGCACCGCCGCCTCGTCGCCGGCGGCGTCGACGAGCTTTCCCTGTTTCAGTTTGGCCAGCGATAGACGCCGGTTGCGGAGCTGCGGCGAGGCGGCGACGTTCTGGAGCTCGGCGACCATCCCGCTGAAGAGATGCACCGGCGGAACGACCGGCGCGCGCGACGCGAGTTGCACGATCTTGGTCGTCTGCGCGTTGGCGAGGTCCTGCGTTCCCGCGGGCAGATGCAGCGTTCGCTGATCGATCGGGACTTCCAGGCGCCCGCCGGAGGTGGCGTCGGAGACGACGCCCTCGAAGCTGCGGAGCTGATAGCTGTCGAAGGTGAAGTCGTTGTCGTAGCGGATGTCGTCGAGGACCTCGGCGATGCCGAACCACGGCGAGTCCTGCAGGTCGACCAGCGACTGCCGGAACGTGGCGTGCCCGGGCTCGTTCGTGTCCTGCTCGGAGATGTTACGCGTCGATTCCAGCGCGAAAAAGTCAGCGGGCGTGGTCGTTCCGGCGGCGGGGCGGAGGCGGTGGAACAGAATCGCCTTGGCGGTGGCGAACATGGCCGGCTCGCGCCACAAGGCATGCTGCACCCAGCGCCGCAGGGCCGTGGCCGCGGGCGTGGTGCGATCGCGCAACTGCACGGCGGCGGCGCGGACCTCGGAGTCGGTGTTCGCTACCGGGTCGACGTTCGGCACGGCGATGACGCTGTCGAGCGCAGCCTCGAACAGCGAATCGTTCGCACTGAGCGCACGGGCGGCGCTGTCGAGGAGCGCGAAGTGCTCGCGCCAACCTGCTTCGGTCAGCGACGTTGCGCCGCTGAAATCGCAATCGATGATCGCCTGCAACAGCTGGAAGTACTTGCGCAGCAGCTCGAACGTCATCGGTCCGAGGAGGGTGTCGAGCGCGGGAGCGCGGAAGGTCAGCGGGCAGACGGACGGGACGACCGAGCCGTCGGTCGTGACCGCAACTCCTTCGGGCAGAATCCACGCGCCGGGATCCGCATGCCGCCGCGCCACGGCGTCGGAATCGGTGGCCAGCCCGTTGCCGAGCAACCGCCGGAACCGCGCGGCGTCGGCTTCCTGCTGGGCATCCGCGAATCGCGGACGGACGACGGCGGTCTTCGACGCGATCGAAGCGAGATAGTGGTCGAAGACCTCCTGCGCGTTCTCGACTTTCGCCGGCGAGATGCCGAGCGGATCGGCGCCGGTCTGCGGCGCCGGTGCCACAAACGTCCAGGTTTTCGGCGGCGCGAGCCGCTGCGCGTTGCGCTCCGTCGTCAGAAAGATCTCGATCACGTTGCAGCTCTCGAAGACCTTCGGCCGATCGGCTGCTTCGGTGAGCACCACTTCGAACGTGAAAACGTCCGGGAACGCGTCGACGTCGAGGAACCCGCGGCACGGCACCGACAGCTTGTCCGGCGAAACGATCCAGACGCGTTTCTCGAATGCGTCGACCGGCGTCAGGCCGGCGGCGATGCCCTCGGTGTCGCAGGAGCTCAGCGCCGCGTGAAAGTCGAAGCGGCGGAACAGGCCCGTGACGCGCACCTGTGAGGCGAAAGCGATCTCTGCGACGGCGCGCCACGCCGCGATGTGCGTCGTGCGCATGCTCCCGTTGCCGCACACGGCGTACGCGGGATTCAGCCACTGCGTCTGCAGCGTGAAACGGAGTACCTCCCGGCCGTTCGGCACGTGCTCGTACGTCACGGTCATGAAATCGACCGCCGTCGTCGGCGGGCATCCCGGGCCCGGATCTCCGGCGCGCGTGATCTCCGGCGGCGTGAGGAGATCGAAGTCGTAGTGCGACGACAGCCCGGTGACGCTCGTGCCGTTGCCGTCGATGGGGATCTCCAGCTGCGTCCCGTACGTGTGCTCGAAGTCGAACGACAGCGAGCGCGGCGCGCCGATCCGCGAGTACATGTCCTTGAAAAACGGACGGACGGGGGCGCCTGGCCGCGGCGCTTTCGGATCGACGCGATGGCGGAAGGGGATCGTGTACACGATGTCGGGGGGCGGCGACGAGACCAGCGGATAGATCTGCCCGTAGGGATTCAGATGCCCGGCTTTCCGCCCCGGCTGAAGCCCTTTTTCGGTTTCGAGCGACTGTCCGGCCCAACGTGCGTAGACGTTGATGGCGTTGTGGTTGACGAGGTCGTGCACGAACTCGTCGATCGGGTCGACGGCGTTCGGATCGTTGAGCGCGGCGGCGTCGCCGTGCGGGAACGTCGCCGTGACCGTGCCTTCGATCGACGAGGCGGCCTGGGCGAACTCAAAGCGGAAGTCGCGGTCAAAGGCGACGGCCGGCTCGAGACGGTCCGCCATCTTCGCATCGGGGAGATCGGTGCAGACCAGATGCGTAAAGTGGCGCTCCGGAAGCGTCGTCGTCAGCGCCTGCTCCCATCGCGGGCCGAAGGTATCGTCATCGGCGCTGCGCGTGGTCTCGAAGACGATCGGCGCGCCGCTGTCGTCGCGCCGCGGAATGAGAAGCGTGAGCGTCTCCTGCGGCGGGATCGGGCCGTGCAGGATGACGGTGACGTCGGTCGACGGCGGACAGCTCGCCGGCGCGAGTTCGCCCGCGGCCCGATCCCACGGAAAATCAAACGCGCCGATGAACTTCAGCGCCGGCGCATGATCGACGCCGTTCGCATCGACCAGGCGGGCATCGCCGTGCGTAAAGAGCTGCGGATCGCGTTTCAGCTCGTCATAGAACCGCTGGCGATCCGCTGCCGCCGGCTGCACGTGCAGCGGTGGCGGCGTGCCTGCGGGCGACGCTGCGTAGCGCCGGTACGGCGCGACCTTCACGTCGAACGCGTCCCACGCCCGCCAATGCAGGCTCGGCCACGACGGCGTCTTCACGGCGGTCGTCTCCCCGTTGCGCCGTTCCGCGAAGCGGACGACGAGGCGACGCACGCGCGACAGCAGCCGATGCTGCGCGGTCCCAGCGGACTCGCTCTGCCTCCGGTACCACGCCTCCGGTTGCAGCTTCGGCTGATGCGATAGCGCCGCGAAGTTCTCGATTGTGTGCACCCGCGCCGCCGCGCCGGCGTCCCACGTCGCCGTGGGCTGCTGCGCGACCGGGATCGTCGCCGGCAGCTTCGAGAAGAACGCGCCGATGCTCGCGCTCGCGTCCGCGTCGTGACCGGCGACGGTCAGCGGTCCGGTGGTGTCGTCGAGCACGATCTGGATGTCGGTGATCTGCTGCAACGCCGCTAGGTCCGCGCGCGTGCCGACGCGGAAGAGGAGACCGCAAAGGCTGTGCAGGTTCGTCACGAACAGCGTCGCTTCCGATTCCGGAAGGAGCATCATCGCCACGCCGCCCTGCACGATCGCGCTCGTGGGGATGTACCGCCGCGTCCCGCCCCAAAACGCCACCTTCAGCAGTTGCGAGAAGTGATCGCTGGTGAGGCGGTCCTTCTCCGGCAGCGACGGTTGGGCGGCAAAGGCGTTGCGCAGCGTGCTGTTGTAGCCGGCGGCGAACGGCCCGGGCGGGACGTCGGTGACCGGCTTGTCGTCGTGGAATCGCACGTCCTGCGGCTCGCGATTGACGAGGGCGATGTCTGCGGCCGCGGTGGCGTCCCTGACGCGCATGCCGCTACGCCGGTCGTTCACGATCGTCAACGTCGCGCCGGCCCCGCCCCTGGTGATCTTCAGCGTAACGTTCGTGTCATCGCAGAAGTTCACCGGAATCGCGTCCGACGTGTGCATAGCCGGCGAGGCCATCCGGTAGGTGAAGGGCCGGCCGGCGGCACTGCCGCGAATCCAATCTTCCATCGTGCTGAACTGCGCGGCGCCGTTCCCGGCGATCACGTGCGGCTGCACGCAAATCCAGAGCTCTCCCTTTTCCGGCGTCGGGTCGTTCCAGTCGCGCAGGAAGAAGTCGAATGTCAGGACGATGTCAGGAGGCATCGTTCACCCTCCGATCCGGAACCTGTAGGAGAAGCGCATCGGTAGCTCGACGCTGATTCCTTTACAGATGCGGAACCACCCCGAGCCGATGCAGGCCTCGGCCGACGCGCGCGCGTAGACGATGAACTCCGCGGTGACATTGATTGGGCCGCCCGGCGAATCGATGCCGGGATTCGGATCTGGAAGGAATCGCCCCCAGCGCAGCTCCAGGCGCGTCTCGGCGCTGATCATGATCTCGACGCGCACGGAGATGATCCACCAGTTGAGCTCTCCGCCGGCGCGGCCGAGAATGCCGACCGCGCCGATCAGCGCCAAGCCGCGGAGCCCGGTCCGATCGTCTTTCAATTTTTCGAAATAGACCTCTCCTTCGACGATTGCGTAGAGGCCGATCGTCGCCCAGACGTGGAAGGCGCCGCCGCCGAATCCGGCGCCGAGACCGACTTGAACCGCGTAGCCACCGGCGAGGAGAATTCCTCGGCCGTTTCCCACAATCGACGCCTGGTTGTACTTGCGGACGTAGAAGCCGCCCGAGCCCTGGAACGGCGTGACGATCGCGCCGAGGGCGCGGTCCCAGAGACGCGCGCCGCTCGGCTGGAGCCACGGGAAGCCGACGTCGAGCGTGAAGCCGCCGTTCATCACGATCTCGAGCGCGATCACGCCGCCCATGAACGTGAACGTGCCGGTCTGCACCATCGGCACGCGCAGCGCGGCGTAGAGCGAGTCCAGCTCGGGGCGCGCCCCGCGCGTGTAAAGCACGGAGATGGCGAAGCCGGGGCCGAACCACTCGTCGAAGAGGCCGCCGCGCAGGACGCCGCCGTAGTAGGTGCGGTCTTGGAAGAGGAACTTCCCTTGGAAGAGGCCGAAGAAGTCGAAGCCGGACGCGAACACCCAGCCGCCGCCGTGCAGCGGCGACTCAAACTTGATCAGGTTCGGGACGGTGGCGGCAGCGTTGATGGCCTGGCGGATGGCCACGTTGTCGCCCTGCACCGTCGGCGCGTCGATCGACAAGAGCTTGTGCGCAAGATCGTCGCCGGGGCTGCGCAGACTCACGTTGTGCCCGGCCAGTATCCAGTAGACGGCAAGCGCTCCCTGCGTTTGCACGTCCGTGCTGTTCGTGGGCATGAAGCCGATGAAGCCTTCGCCTTCTTTCGAGGAGAAGAGTAGGAGCGTCAGTCCGTCGACGAAGGTCTGCCCGAGGATACGGAGCACGACGTTGACGAGCGCGAGCCGCTTCACGCCGTTGTCGTTCTGCAGCTCGACGTGATCGCACGACAGCTCGAGGAAGCGCATGAGGTCGATGCGCAGGTGATCGAAGCCGACCGCACCGATGCTGACCTGCATGTCGGGCAGGCTGAAGCGCGACTGTCCGGCGCGCAGGCCGAAGGCGATGGTGAAATCGAGAATGAGGCGGTCGATCGACTTCGCCGCGAGCTCGGGGAGCTTCATCAACTCCATCCGCAGGTCGAAGCGGAAATTGCGAAGCCATTGCGTTTTGTCGGCGGCGTTGATATCGATCAGCGAGCCCCACTCGAAGTCGTGGATGGGGTTCCAGTCGACAGCGATGCGCTGGAGCTTGAGCTCGAAGAAGCCGAAGCGGAACGGCGATGACTTCGAGCGCAGCGACAAGCTCGGGTAGCGGATCGATCCCCAGATCGGCGCGAGGTTCGGCTTCGGCAGCACGATCTGCAGGCCGGCGAAGTCGATCGACGGCAGATCGCCGAGGGTGAACCAATCGTTGCTGTCGAAGCTGAACGAGCGCAGATCGAGGCCGCCGTCGATCGACACGGCAGTCTCGCGACCGTCTTTGGTCGGTGTGGAGATGATCTCGGCGCCGCGGACTCGCACCTGCCGGATCGGTCCGAGCCCGCCGAAGTCGGCTGGCAACAATTCCAGCGGCTCGGCGAGCTTGCCCAGGAAGCGGATCTCGCCCGTCTTGGCGTCGAAGCTGCCGACGATGGCGAGATGCGGCAGCGGATTGTCGTTCCCCGGCTCGTTGAAATCGACGCCGAAGAAGCTGTCGAACTTCGCCTCCGCTTCGGCGTGGAAGTAGACGAGCTGCGAATCGTTCCACGCCGCTTCCATGCTGTTCATCCGGAACGTCGCCTCGGTCGTGGCCGGCCGCGCCGGCGCCGTCGGCGCGCTCGGGTTCGTCCACTTCAGCCGCGAGTTGATGCTCAGACGGCCTTCCTTCTCCGGCGTCAGCGCGACGTAGTCGAGCTTCAGCGAATCGGCCGGAAGCAGCCCCGGGAGTACGCCCATGTCGCTGAAGTCGAGCAGCGTGTCGAAGAGCATCAGCCCGGTCCACCCCGCCGAACGGACGGTCTCATCGAAGCGATCGATCGAGACGTCGCCGATGTCGGCCGCCGTGATGTGCTCGCGGGCGAAGATGTCCTCGAGGGCGAACTGCCGGCTGATTTTGGCGATGGCCAGCACGGGCGAGCCCGGCTTGCCCTTCACCTTCGCCCCGGAAACAGCATCGAGATCGAAGGCGAACGGGCCGAGGACGGAGACGTCGCGGATGACGACATAGTCGGGCGGCGCGTCGCCGCCGACGTCGATCGTGACCGAAGCGATCTTGTAGTCGAGGACGACCTTGTGCGGGCGCAGGCGGATGTCGGCCTCGCGGCGCGCCGTGGACTCAGCGAGATCGACGATGAGCTTCGGCGAGAAGAGCTCGGCGATGAGCACGGTCGGCGGACCGGCCGGCCCCTCGTCGACTAGTGTCTCGTGCATCGCTTTCTGCAGCGTGTGCGTGTGTGCGTCGTAGACGGCGCCGAGCGCGCCGTAGTGGCTCGCCTGAATGTCGGGCGCGCCCTGGAAGCACTCCTTCGGCAGCAGCGGCATCACGACGTCGTTGCCGTGAAAATCGAGCCGGGAAATGCCGCCCGCCTCGCGAAACGCGCGCCCCGCCTTGGCGTGACGCATCGACATTCCCGCGGTCGGCCCGAAGCGAAGCCACGGTGTGGTGTGCTCGCTGACGATGGCCGCATCGATGGCGAATCCGCCCGGCGCTCCCGCCATCCGCTCGGCCGGACGGCAGAAGAGCGCGCCCTGCGCATCGGGGCGGAACTCGTGCGCGGCGACCATGCCGTGCAGCACGTCGCCGCTCGAGTTCCCAACGTTGAGCGGGGCGGCGTCGCCGAAATCGGGCGCGATCAGCAGCGAGGCCGGGCGCTGATGCGTGCCGACGCGCGCGTGCAGCGGCAGCGCGGCCGGAACGGAGAACGTCGCATGCTCGTTGCGGCGGCCGGCGTAGCCGAAGGCATGGAGGGTGAGGTCGGCGCCGTTGGCCGGCTGCAAGGCGATGCGCTGCACGAACGCGCCGGCGGGGTTGCGCCCGATCTCGACGTGCAGCGCGTGTCCGGTAACGCCGAGCGGCGCGAAGACTTCGTTGCCGGCGGCGAGCGCCTGCGTGCGGTCGCGAAGGTCGGCGTGAAGCATCAGCGGCCGCGCCGCGGCGTGATCGAAGACGAACGACGGCGCGTTGGCTCCCGCCACGAGAGGGAAGACGAGGTCGCGCGAGGAGTGCGCGGTGTCGAGCAGCGGCGTCGGCACGTTAATAAAGTTGATTGGATCGAAGATGTCGAGAACGCCTGCGGTCGTCGCGCGCAGGCTGCTGGCGCGCAGCGTGAGCGCCGGCGCAGACGAGAGATTGAGCACCGCGCCGCCTCCGCCGCACTGCAGCCTGAGCGGAAGCCCGTCCGCGGGCGCGAAAAGCTGGCGGGGGATGCGCAGCGAAACGTCGCCGCCGACCGTCTCCACCGGCTCCATCGTGTCGGTGACCTCGAACGCGCCGAGGGCGATGTGGAACGGAAGAGCCACGGCGGTGCCGTGATCGACGACGCGGAACTGCGCGTTCGGCGCCTGCGGATGCGTGCCGGTCGCCGGCACGAAATCGTTCGGCCCCGAGGCCTGCATGCGGATGCGCAGGTCGACCGCGACATCGTGCGCGGGGAGCGTCGCGACGATGCGGATCTGCGCGACGCCCGCCGCAAACGTACCGGAGACGATGCCGAGCAACGTTGCCGGTTTCTGGATCGTGCCGTTCGCCTCGACGGGGAAAAGCGTTCCGAACAGATGGAGGTTCGGCATCAGCGCACCGCCTGATCGTCCGTCGCACGTTTCCGGTCGTTAAGGTTCACGAGGACGACGTCGCCGGGAGCAACCAGTAGGTCTTTTTTCGGGATGTGCGCAACCAGTGCGGGCGTGCTCTCGTGCCGCGCCCACCCTCGCCACCGGCTGAACCAGACGGTGAAGTAGCCGTCGTCAGCGATGACGTCCTTTCGGTCGAAGTACGGCCAGTGCGTATTGATGGGGATGCGGTCGTCGAAGAATTCGCGCGAGCGCCGGAAGCCGGTCACTTCGACGCCGAGCTCCTGCTCGAGATCGCCGAAGGTCGTGTAGGGCGGGACGAAGCGCGAGAGGAGCTCGGGCTGTAGGCGGACCGGCACTTCGACGGTGACCAGGACGCGCGCACCGAGCGCGCCGGCCAGGTACCACAGCGAAGGCTCTGTGATTGTGGAAACGTTATGGTTGAAGTACGGCGCGGAGCCGCCGCCAAATTCAAATTTCTTGTCATTCACCATGAACTGCAACTGCGGTGTCTCGCGTTTCGCTTCGTCGAAATCCTTCTTCGTCGGTTCGGCAACGGCCTGACGTAGCGATGCCGGCACGGGACAGAGCGCAGCGTTACCGGAAGACCTTTGCGTAAGGGGAAGCCACGTCATCGATACGACGAGCGGTGCGTACAACTTCTTGTTGATTTGGGTGTAGAAGTCGTCCTCCGGCGCGTTCGAACCGATGCCTTTCAGCAGCTGAACGTCATCGACATCCGGTTCGCGCTTCGACGCCGCCAGCAGATGGCCGATGACGATGTAGTCGTCGGGAACGAAGCGATCGCGCGGCACGATCCACGCGAATTCGTTCAGGCGCGGCGTCAGCCCGTTCCCGTGCTGCGCGGCGAGCGCGGATGAGCGGAAAACCAGACGCATCCCCGGCCGCACGTTGATCTCCGCGGACTTTGGGACCTTATTTTCGCAGTCCTTCGCCGTCGACCATGGGACATAGGTCAGCGAACGGTTCACGCTAGCGGCATCGGTGACGCGCAGCGAGCATCCGCTGACGAGCAATCCGACGAGGCACAGAAACGCTGAAGAAAGCTCTTTCACCGGGCGACCTCCTCAACGGGTACTGCTCATGAGAGACGGACGCCGCGGCGATTTTCCCCACCTTGTGAATTTCACCCGCGCGTCCTTCTAACTCGGCGAAGGAAGAGATCGATCATGGACTTCGCACCGTGGCTCATCGTCATCGTTCCGCTCGTCCTCTGGGCGCTGTTCTCGCTGCTCACGCGGGAATGGAAGCGCAAACGGCTCTTCGGTCTGATCGCCGGAGCGGACAATCGCCTCAGCCTCTCGCGCCTGCAGGCGTTCGCCTGGACGATGGTGATCTTCGGCACCTACTCGGCCGCCATGTGGGTCCACCCGATCCGCGTCGGCGATGAGCAGAAAAAAGCCGCGCAGGCCAAAGTCGAGCGCGCGGTTGCAGAGGAGAAGGCTCTCGCCGACAAGTGGAAAGCCGCTCCGAGCGACTCGAAAATCAAAGATCAGCTCGACAAGGCGCGCCAAAACACGACGACCGCAAAGACCGAGCTCGCCTCCTACGCGTGGGTGCGCATCCCTGCCGCGCTCCTCACGCTCGCCGGCATCTCGCTGGCGACCGGCATCTTCGCCTCCGCACTCGGCTCGGGCGGCGACGGGCCGCCGATCGTCACCGACGCCGTTGTCAAGGCGACGGCCGCGGAGGATCCGGTGACGCGCAATCCGCGCTCGGCGGCGCCCCGCGGCAAGTACTGGCTCCTCATCACCGGCAGCCGACTCGGCGGCGACGGTGAGGTGCGCCTTGATGGCCAGGCGGCGCGGCGGCTCTTCTGGGATGGCAGTGCCGTCGCCGTCGACGTCGACGACTCGCGCGGCTACCGCAATCTCACTATTGACACAAAGAACGGCAAAGTGTCGTACGCCGTCGCGTACGCAAACGGATCATCGCTGCCGACGGCTCTGCAGCTCGGGAGCGAGCGCCAGAGCTACGAGCTCGCCGATCTGGTCCGCGACGACAACAATCCGCGCAACCTCTCCATCACGAAGTTCCAGATGTTCGGCTGGACCGCGATCGCCGTAACGATTTACATCGTCACCTTCCTCGCCGCGCTGCACGAACACGGCGCCGCCCTCGAAGAGCTTCCGGTCGTCGACGCGACGGTGGTGATGCTCACCGGGGTGAGTCAGCTCGGCTACCTCGGCGGCAAGATGGCTTCGAACAACAACGCCCCGCCGGGATAAGCGGCCCTAACTCCGTTGCTTCGTAGTTCTTCACTTCGAGTTATCGAGCAGGAGGCACACTCCTCCCCCCAAGCATAGGAGTGACGCGCAAGGATCTTTCCCTACCTCCGCTTGGCTGAAAAGCGCTCAGCCTACAAGCTCACGGCGGGGCTGCGACGGCGACTCATCACTTGATGAAAAGGCAGTCCTCATTGAAAAGTTAAGGATTTTTTAAGGGGCGCATCCGACTGGTCGAGGTTGATGAACGTTGATGAAAGACGCCCAGCCCACTCTCCTCAAACGAGATGGAGTGACAAATCATCTCCGCTCAATCTCGATCAACCCCACGGTAGAATGCTGCTCGGGTGCCTCATAACCCAAAGGTCGCGGGTTCAAATCCCGCCCCCGCAACCAATCCTAAATACCTGGGCGGACGGCACTTCAAGATGACTGATTCGCTTCTGAATCCGCGACGCCCAATCTTTTCTTGAGATCCGCGAGAGCACCATCCGGCGTGGATCCACGCCCGATCGGCAACTTCCGAGCTTCGCATTCTTGAAAGAAACTCATGCACTCCACGTCCTCGTCATCGTAGTCACTGTCCGCGAGATCTTCTGCTCCTACTGGAAAAGCGAGCCAGCGGTCTCCTTCGTATGTTCCCTGGTAACGGGACATCACGATGGTGACTGGAAACAGGCCGCGTGTGCCGTAATCCTGCGCAATCGCCATCGCGGCAAAGAAGCGAGCATTCTGCGGCTGTTCGCACATATATCGGTCAGTCTACAATCCCGCCCCATGCTCCGCGACAAACTGATGCATCACGATCCGATCGACGGGTTTCGCTGGCGGAGGCGCGTCGGCCGATCCGATGATCGGCTCCACGCTGCGCAAGGTCTCGACGCCGCCTTCACCGCGACCACTTAGTTCAACGATGAATACGTTTCCACCGAGCACTTTCTCTCGCCACGCAGTTAAAAGAATCGACTCGTCCTGACCAGCATAAGCTCGCCGCTGATGCTCAGCCGTCTGATCCACGCGGTCACTCCATGCAGTATGCGGGCTCGTTTTGAGCTAGACTGCGAAGAATTTCCTCATAGACGGGTCGAGAGTCCAATTGCCGTGCGTCCCACGTGAGCAGACGCGCCATACGTTGCATTTTTCGGTGCGCAGCCGACTGCTACGAGTCTCACTGATCGCGATTGCCTGCGCCGCAGTGGCTGGCAGCTCGCAGCGTGATACGAACGAGATCATTACTCTCAACGTCTTTAGCCCGCCGTACCGCAACGCTGAAGGGCGGCTGAGCGGGTTCGATTACCGTCCGCTGCGGCCAACAACCGGACCGGCGGTGAGGAACGCAGAACTTGCCGCCGCAGTGAGCCGAATTAGCCGGCGTACGCTGACCTAGCGCGGCGCGGGCAATCTGCACGCGCTTGGGGTGGCGCGCGCCATTCGCGGCGAATGGGATTCGGCTGTCGAGCATCTGTCGGACGCGCTGATGGCGGATACTGCCCGCGGGTCGACGAATGCCGCGATCTTGAACGATCTCGCGGTGGCCCTTCATGCCCGAGCTGCGGCAAAGCGGGACCCCCGAGACGAATTGAGGTCGGCGCGCTTGGCGGAGCGCGCGTGGACGCTGCAGCCAAGCGCGGCGGCCGCCTGGAACCGCGCCGTGGCGTTCGAAGCCCTCCTGCAGCGCCAGGAGGCCGAGATCGCATGGGCCGATTTGCTTCGCATCGAACGCGATCCGGCGTGGGCCCAAGAAGCGAAGATGCGCATCGATCGGCTTCGTCGGCCGAGCGAGTCGGAGCTATGGACGCAGGCGAAAAGACGGCTCTACGATGCGACGGCGTACGAGGTCGTCGACGCCATCGTGAGGCAGTTTCCGCAGCAGTCGCGCCTGGAGGCGGAAAACGGCTTGCTCACTTCCTGGGCTGATGGAGTGACCGGGGGCGACCGAATGCTGCAGGTTGCGCGCTGGGTTGGCCAATCGTTGTTCCCGCCGCTCCGATGAGCGTTTGATCTTGGCTTTCCATTCGTCCGTTTCGTTCGCGAGGACCTGATCTCGCCTCCTCCCCGCACGCAGTACTGGGAGCATGACTACGTGATCCCCACGCAATTGGGTGGAGACGGTACCTCGGTGCGTGCCGGCGTGGTCATTCTCGATCACCACAGAATCATCATTCCCCGCAAAATGACCGACGTCGGCCTCGACTACGGCACTCTTGCCGACCTAGCGGACATGGGCCGCCTTGATCCGGAAAGGGAGGACGGATCGACGAAGAACATCTTGGAGATACTCCCGGCGCCGCCGTCGGCGCGTACGTCGACCTGCCCGTGGGGGAGCCATCCTGCCTGATCAATCAGGAATACGAGTACCGATTCGTCAACCTCACCACCGGCGAGTCCATTGGCCGACCCCGGAACATGGGACAACTCTGCATTTATGGCGTTCAGGAGGGTGGCGTGGACGACCCCACCACAATCCGGTTCGAGCAATACGAAACAAGCAACCCCCAGGACTTTTCGTTGCAATTCCGGTCCGAGGCAGAGTGGATCATGGTCGGCCTTTCCTCGCTCGAGGACTTGCTTCAGCTGCGCAACCGTCCCGAACCGCTCGACCCCGACGACGCTCACTACTTCCGGGCTGACCACCACTTCGAACTGGTCTACAAGCTGTCGAAGGGCGCGGATCCGGAAGACATGTTCCTGCCGCAGGCGCTTCGGCCCGACGGCGACCAGGACGACCAGGGGCCCGCCAAGGAGCTCGACTACCCGCGCTGCATTCCGCCGAACTATTCCGTGACCAGAGGAAGCAACTGATGCGCGCAACCTCTCTTCATATCGGCCTCAATTTCTACGACCACAACAACTATCCGCAGGCGTCCGATCTCAATTCATCGATGCGCGATGCGGCGGAGATGTACCGGCTCGCTCGCAAATGGGGATACACGCTGCTCGATGGCTCGTCCCTGCCCACCTGGACATCCAGAGTGCCGCCGAACGTCCTGCTCGATTCGGCGGCAACGTCCGAAGCGGTGCGAAACAAGATCGCCGAAGTGAGCGCGGGACTGCGGCAGCGCGGAGACGTCTTCTTCCTTACCTTTTCCGGCCATGGCGCGCGGATTCCCGACCGCGACGGAGACGAGGACGACCACCGCGATGAGGCGATCTGTCTTTACGACCATCTGCTGATCGACGACACGATCAAGTGCATGCTGTCTAAGTTTGCCGCGGGCGTTCGCATCTACATCGTCTCTGATTGCTGCCACAGCCAGTCGGACGTCCTAGCCGAAGACATCGTGCTCGACAATCTCGATAAAGTAGTACGGTCTGCCGTCCTCCGGAGCGACGTCGACGTGAAGACATCCACTTCCTTCCGGATGTCTGCGCCGAATGAGCTGACCGTCGAAACGAAACAGGTCATTACGTTGTCGGCGGGAGCGGTGCCGTCGGATCCGCCCGTCGCCAAGAGCGCGAGCGGTCGCCGCTTGCTGCACGGCGAGGATAAGGCCATCACCAAGGGCGAAGCGCGCAGCATCTGGACGCGCAACAAAGAGCGGTATCTCGCAGAGCCAGCCGCCACCTGCAGCAGCTCCGCGCAGATCGACGCATTCGTCGTCTCCTTTGCCGCATGCGGCGATCGCGAGAACACCCCCGACGGCCCGGCCCCGTCGACGAACAGTTTCTACACGCAGGCGTTCTTGGAGATCATCGACCCCGGCTTCACGGGAAACGCGGATGAGCTTACGAAGGAGATCAAGAGAGTCAAAACGGTACCGCTCAACGCCGACTTTTCTCTTTCCGGCGCCGAAACGCGACAGCGACTATCTAGCCTTCGCGAGCGCGCCGCCCTTCATTCCGTAGCCTCACCAGCTAAGGTTCGTTTCAGGCGAGATACGTTCAATCGTTTGCGCAGTCGCGCTCATGCGGTTCTCCGGGAGGGGAAGTCTACCAGTGGATACCCATCCGCAGATGGACACAGATCACGCAGATGATCTGCGTTAAATCTGCGACATCTGCGGATTGAACTGCACCGTCTACAATCCCGCCCCATGCTCCGCGACAAACTGATGCATCACGATCCGGTCGATGGGTTTCGGTGGCGGAGCCATGAGATTACGCGCGTGGAAGGGTTCAGCGACGCCGTGTTCGGGTTCGCGGTGACGCTGCTGATCGTGTCGCTGGAGGTGCCGCGGACTTCGGGCGAATTGCTGGCCACGATGCGCGGCTTCGGCGCGTTCGTCGTCACCTTCCTGATGCTGGCCGGGCTCTGGTACTCGCAGTTCACGTTCTTCCGGCGCTACGGGCTCGAAGATCGCGTGACGGTCGTCCTGAACCTCGTACTGCTGTTTATGGTGCTGTTCTTCGTCTATCCGCTGAAGTTTCTCTTCAACGTCATCCTCACTGATCCGCGGATGAAGCAGACCATCGCCACCGCGCACGGGATGGAGCTGGTGGTCTTGCCGGAGCACAAGCCGTTGATCTTCGCCATCTTCGGCGCCGGTTTCGCGGGGGTGATGATCGTCTTCACGCTGCTCTATCGCCACGCGTGGAAGAAGCGCGACGAGCTTGGACTGAATGAGTTCGAGGTCTTCGAAACGGAGCACAGCGTTCGGCGGCTGTCGGTGGCGACGGGAGTTGGTCTGACCTACTTCCTGATCGCCGGCCTCGACGCACTTCCGCATCACACGAAAAGCGAGAAGCGGATCGCCGCGTCGGCGGCAATCGGCATCCTCATCCTGCTGGCGGCGCTGATGACGATGCTCGTCCGCCTCTCGTTATCGAGACGGAAGCGACGGAAAGAGTGGAAGCAGCAATCCGCTCAACCGCCCGCCGCGCCCTCGGAAAACGTCCACTGAACCCCCTTCGCGCGCTCTTCTTGCACGTCGGAATGAGCGGTAACTTTTGCCGGTTACGATGTGAGTCTCTTAGACTCAATGTGAGGTAATCGCATGAATTTCAATAAGCTTACAGTCAAGGCTCAGGAGGCGGTCTCCGAGGCGCAGAACCTTGCGCGCGGCGCGGGGAACCCCGAATTCACGCCCGAGCACCTGCTCATCGCACTGCTCCGGCAGGAAGGCGGGATCGTCGTTCCGATCCTGACCAAGCTCGGCCTGCAGCCCGGGCAGATCGAGGCCGAAGTCGCGGCCGAAGTGGCGAAGTTCTCGCGCGTGGGCGGTGCTTCCGCCGAGCCGATGATCGGATCGACGCTCCGCAAAGTGTTCGACGCCGCGTTCAACGCGGCCACGCAGTTCAACGACGAGTACGTTTCCACCGAGCACTTCCTGCTCGCGATCGCGCAGACGAAAGAGTCGACGGCAGCAAAGATCCTGGCGCGGCACGGCGCCGTTCCCGACGCGCTGCTGAAGGCGCTGCAGTCGGTGCGCGGCACGCAGCGCGTGACCGATCAGAATCCCGAGGACAAGTATCAGGCGCTGGAGCGCTACGCGCGCGACCTGACGCAGCTGGCGCGCCGCGGCAAGCTCGATCCGGTCATCGGACGCGACGAAGAGATCCGCCGCGTGATCCAGGTTCTTTCGCGGCGCACGAAGAACAATCCGGTGCTTATCGGCGAGCCGGGCGTCGGCAAGACGGCGATCGTCGAAGGTCTGGCTCGCCGCATCATGGAAGGCGATGTCCCCGAAGGCCTCAAGAACAAGCGCGTGGTCGCCCTCGACCTCGGCGCGATGATCGCCGGCGCGAAGTACCGCGGCGAATTCGAAGACCGTCTCAAGGCGGTCATCAAAGAAGTCGAGGAGAGCGAAGGTGACGTCATCCTCTTCATCGACGAGCTGCACACGCTCATCGGCGCCGGAGCCGCCGAAGGAGCGATGGACGCCTCGAACATGCTCAAGCCGGCCCTCGCGCGCGGCGAGCTGCGCGCGATCGGCGCGACGACGCTGAACGAGTATCAGAAGCACATCGAGAAGGATGCTGCGCTCGAGCGCCGCTTCCAGCCGGTGTTCGTTGGCGAGCCGACGGTCGAAGACACGATCGCCATTCTGCGCGGTCTCAAGGAGCGCTACGAAGTTCATCACGGCGTGAAGATTCAGGACTCGGCCATCGTCGCGGCGGCAACGCTGTCGCATCGCTACATCACCGACCGTTTCCTCCCCGACAAGGCCATCGATCTGATCGATGAAGCGGCGTCGAAGCTGCGCATCGAGCTCACGTCGATGCCGCAGGAGATCGACGAGCTGACGCGCCGCATGACGCAGCTTCAGATCGAGAAGCAGGCGCTTTCCCGCGAGGACAATCCGTTGTCGAAACAGCGCCTCGGCGACATCGATAGCGAGATCAGCGAGCTGCAGGAAAAAATCAGCACCCTTCGCACACAATGGGAAAACGAGAAGGGCGTGATCACGCAGATCAACGATCTGAAGAAGAAGCTCGAGGAGACGCGCGAAGCGGCGAACGCCGCCGAGCGCCAGGGCGATCTGAACAAGGCCGCAGAACTGCGTTACGGAGCGCTGCCGCAGATCAATCAGCAGCTCGAATCGCTGTCGGCAAAACTCGGCGAGATGCAGAAGTCGGGCGCGCTGCTGCGCGAAGAAGTCACCGACGAAGACATCGCCGAGATCGTCTCGAAATGGACCGGCGTTCCGGTGACGCGAATGATGGAGTCCGAAATCCAGAAGCTGGTGAAGATGGAGGACAACCTCAAGAAGCGCGTGGTCGGGCAGGAGGAGGCGGTCGCCGCCGTCTCCAGAGCCGTGCGCCGCTCGCGCGCGGGACTCAAAGATCCGAATCGCCCCATCGGCTCGTTCATCTTCATGGGTCCGACCGGCGTCGGCAAGACCGAGCTGGCGCGCGCGCTGGCGGAGTTCCTGTTCGACGACGAGAACGCCATGGTGCGCATCGACATGTCGGAGTACATGGAGCGCCACGCCGTGGCCCGCCTGATCGGCGCGCCGCCTGGATACGTCGGTTACGAGGAAGGCGGACAGCTCACCGAGGCCATTCGCCGCCGTCCGTATGCGGTCGTGCTCTTCGACGAGATCGAGAAAGCGCATCCCGAGGTTTTCAACGTGATGCTGCAGGTGCTCGATGACGGGCGGCTGACCGATTCAAAGGGACGCGAAGTCAACTTCAAGAACACTGTCATCATCATGACGTCGAACGTCGGCGCGCAGTACATCTTCGAATACCAGAAGTCGATGCAGACGCCGCAGCAGGAAGCGGAGATGGAGCTCAAGGTCGAGGAGGAGCTGCACAAGCATTTCCGCCCCGAGTTTCTCAACCGCATCGACGACGTGATCATCTTCCACGCCCTCGACATGCAGCACATCAAGCGGATCATCGAGATCCAGCTGCGCACGCTGGCGAAGCTGATCGGCGACCGCGGTCTGTCCATCGAGATCAGCGACCACGCGAAGGAGCAGCTGGCGAAGGAAGGCTACGACCCCGCTTTCGGCGCCCGCCCGCTCAAACGCGCGCTGCAGAAGCTGATCATCGATCCGCTGGCGATGAAGCTGCTCGACGGTTCCTTCAAGCCGGGCGACATCGTGTTCGTGAATGTCAACGCGGACCGGAAGGTGGAGCTGTCGCTGGAGCCGGAAGCGATTGCGGTGAATTGAGCCTTAGGGGATGTGGTACAGCCGGATCGATTTCCCGATCCGTCGGTAATTCTCGGGCAGCCATCGCCATCCGCCCTGCTGCGCTTTCGTCATTTGGTAGGAGTGATCGCTGACGGCGATCCAGCCGTGCGAGAGAACCCAGGGGCTGGGATAGCGGAACGGGGGGAAGCCGAGCGCGGCGTAGTCGGCGGGCCCCATCAGCGACAGCGCGATCGACGGGATGTGCTCGCGGCGGATCACGCTTCGAAGCCGCAGCACGTCCTGTCCCCAGTCGATATTGCTGTCGACGAGAAGGCGCGACGGATCGCGGCCGGCGAAGGCGTTGAAGTAGGGAAAGTAGTCGGGATGGGCGAGTGCCGAGGCGCTGAGATGGCAGATGAGCAGGCCGGCAGCGATGAAACGGATCGCGCGATTGCTGCGCAGCATTGCCACAACCGTCGTCGCACAGGCGATCGCGAAGGGCAGGTAAAACGGCAGGATGTAGCGGACGCCGAGGTCGAGAGTGCTCGGAAGCGCGACGGCGATGATGGCCAGTCCGGCCAGGCTCCACTCCGCGAAGATACCGCGCAGCTCGCGGTCGCGCAGCGCGAACCAGAGGCCGGCGATGAAGAGCAGCAGCGCGGCGATGGTCGTCTTGAGCGCCACGGCGAACGGGAAATACCACCACCAGCCGGTTCTGCTCGCGCGTCCGATGAGGAAGCTGTCCATCCCTTCTTTGTCGATCTTGCGGATGGCGCTGATGCCGACGAAAAACTGCGGCGCGGGCAGCGGGGTGGAAGGGCTGACGTGCGCGAGAAGATGCTGCAATCGCGGCGGATAGGAATCCATCCAGGGCTGTAGATCGGCGAACGTGTGGAAGGTGAAACCGTAGCCTGCCCAGATCACGAAAAGCGTCACGAGTGCCGCCGGAATCATCGCGCCGAGGGCGCGGGCGAAGCGTTTTCGGAAATCGGGATCGCGCAGCAGGCGGACGATGGCGATCGCTGCGCACGTCACCGGCACGTAGATGATGCTGGTGAACTTGCAGTTGATGCTGAAGCCGAACGCCGCGCCGAAAATCAGCGCGTGTTTCAGGTCCGGCGCGCGCAGCCAGCGCCCGAAGGCGAAGAGCGCCACGGCGAGCCCGGCCACGGCAGGACCGTCATGCGTGGTCAGCGCGGAGTAGCCGAGGACGACCGGCTCCATGGTGAAGAGAAAGGTGGCGGCCAGCGCGCCGGTGTCGCCGAGTGCGTCGCGCGCGGCGAAAAAGACCGCGATGGCGGCGATGATGAAAAAGACCGCCGTCCCCGCGCGTCCGCGGAAGAGGTTCGCCCGGTAGTCGCCGTGGCCGTAGAAAACGCTGTGAATCTGATCGGTAAACGTGCCGCGCGGATCGAAACGCATCCCGCCGAACCACGGCACGGCGGCGTAGATGACGCGCGGCAGCGGCGGGTTCTCGCTCTGCAGCGTGTAGCGGTGGAACTCGTACATCTCCAAGCCGGCGCCGAGGTGCGTGGCCTCGTCGTTCGTCACGGAAAAGACGCGCCAGGTCGTGGCCATGCGGATCGCGCCGATGGCGATCAGCAGCGCCGCGACGACGGCGGGACGGAGTCGTGGAAAGCGCTGCATCGGCGCCGGATTCTACTGCGCACGACTCTTGCCTCCCGCTGAGCCGGAGGTAGTTGTCATGCGCGATCGCCGTCATCTCATCGTCTTCGTCGTCACGTTGTTCATCGGTTGCCTGGCGTTGGGCAATTGCAGGAAGGCCGAGCAGCCGGCCGAGACGACTACGAAGGGGAACGCCACCGATCGCGATGCCACCGGCACGACTGGCACCGGCGAGCCGGCTTCGCCGTCGACCGGGACGACGACCGCGGCGCAGCAGCTCGGCACCGTCGCGCCGAGCGCGGCGAACGGCACCGTCGCCCTGACCGGCACCGAGGAGGTGCACGCCCAGAAGACGGAAACGACGTCGACGCTCCAGGGCCCGGGCGGCACGACGACGGCCTCGGTGGCCACGCCGACCGATACGACCGCGACGTTCAAGACGACGACTGGCACGTCGACCGCCGGCGTGAAGAAGCACTGATGCGCAAGCTGCCGGTTTTTGCCTTCGCACTTCTGATCGCGGCTTGTCCGGGCGATCGCCGCACTGACGTTTCGCAGAGCGGACCGGCGCAGACGTCGACGACGACACGCAATCCGCAGGCGGTGCCGGAGAACAGCACGGCCATGAATCCGGTTTCGCCGCCGCAGACATCAATGCCCTCGACACGCGCCGCCAGCTCTGCCGCAACACCGACAGTCGAAGTGCAGCTCACGGAGTACGAGATCCGGATGCCCGATTCGTTGGCCGCCGGCCCGCAGCACTTCCGGATCGCGAACGGCGGCAAGCAGGCGCACAACTTCGCCATCGAAGGCGCGGGGATTTCGCAGAAGCTGGCGTCCGACCTTCCACGCGGCGATACGACGGAACTGACGGTGAATTTGCCCGCCGGTTCGTACACGGTCTATTGCCCCGTGGACGGACATCGCGGCAAGGGGATGCAGCGGACGATCGTAGTGCGGTGATAAGGATGAGACAGGGACGAGGATCGCGTTCGTTCCTCGTCCCTGCTTTTACATCGTGTCCAGCTGCTTTTTCATCGACGCGATCATCGCTTCGCTGACCTGTTCGCCGGGGAGCGATTGCGCGTAGGCGATCGCTTCTTCCATCGTTTTGCGCGCGGATGCTTTGTCGCCTTTGGCCAGGTAGGTCGCGGCGCGGCTGCGGTAGATGCCGATCTTGCGCGGGCCGTAGGCGAGCTTGAGGGCGCGGTCGGATGCGGCGATGGAGTCATCGAAGCGGCCCGCGGCGCGGTAGGCGGAGATGAGGCGCGCGGGAGGGTTGTAGTCCTTCGGCAGATCGCGCTCGGACTGCTCCAGCATGGCGATGGCCTTCTCCGGCTGCTTGAGTCCGAGGTAGACCGTGAGGCGATGGGAATCGTAGACGGCGCGCTGATCGGGCGTCTTCGCTTTCGCCGCTTCGCCTTCCAGGAAGGCGGCCCACTCCTCGCGGAGTTTGCGCGCCGAGGCTTCGTCTTTGGCCTCGTCGCGGGCGTCGACGAGCGATCCGTAGAGTCCGGAGCGGTCGTCGGCGGACATCTTGATCTTGCCGGCGTCGGCGAGCGTTTCGCGCGTCGCTTTCTCCAAGCCCGCGGTCAGCTCGGAACGGTTCCACGATTTCGCATCGAGATCGGTGGCGCAGGAAAGCCCGGTCGCAGCGACGTTGACCGCAGATCCGGTTCCGCGCACGCGCGGATACAGCGCCAGCGCGCGCTCTGCGCAGCGCTGCGAATTCTGACTTTGCAGCAGCGCGAAGACGAGCGATTCGGAGGCCCGTCCGAGGCGCGGCCAATCCTTCGGAGCCGCCGCGATCGCTTCATCAAACGCTTTCGCAGCCTCGGCCTGCTTCCCTTGTCCGGCCAGCGCATCGGCGCGGACGAGAAGCGTGTCGGCCTTCGAATGCGCACCGCGGAAGGCATGCTGTCCGTCATCGAGCAGCTTGCGGACCTGCGGCACGGTGCCGCCGCCGGCGTAGCGGAAGATGACCTTGTCTTTCGGATCGAGGACGAGCAGCGTCGGCCAGACGCTGATCGGATGCGCTTTCAGGAAGGCGGTGTTTTTCGCGTCTTCGGTGTCGATCGAGAGCCAGACAAACTGTCCGGCGTACCGCTCGAGGGATTTGTCCGTGAAGACATAAGCCCTCATCGAGCGGCAGGTGTGTCACCAGGGCGCCCACGCTTCGACGAAGACCGGGAGGTCCGCCGATTTCGCGCGGGCGATCGCCTTGGTGTAGTCGTTCTCGATCCACGGCAGGACTTCTTTCGCCTGAGCCGTGGCCGCAACGACGAGGAGCGATGCGAGCAGGAGTCGTTTCATAGTTGGTGCAGTTTATCCTGACAGCGCCAGCGGCAGGATCTCCGGTTCGCCCGCGCGGCTGTCATTTCGGTCACAATCCTGCCGGCCTCAACGGAGATCCTGACGCTACGCGCCAGGATGAAGACTTCTTAGCACCTTGTCGCGATACTCCTTCGCCTTCGCCACCGCAGCAGGCACATCGACCGTCAGCACTTTGCGATTGCGCATGAGCACTTTGCCATCGCAGATTGTCGTGACCACGGCGCTGCCGGAGGCTGCGTAGACGATCGCCGATTCCACCGCGTAGACCGGCTGTGTTTTCGGCTGCTGGAGATCGATCACGATCACGTCCGCTCGTTTGCCGGATTCGAGCGTGCCGATGCGGTCTTCCATGCCGAGGGCGCGGGCGCCGCCGAGCGTCGCCATTTCGAGGACGTCGCGGGCGCTGAGCGCTTTCGGATCGCCGCGGGTGATCTTCTGCAGGCGGGCGGCGCTGGCGGCTTCCTCGACCATGTCCAGATTGTTGTTCGAGCCGGCCGGACCGTCGGTGCCGAGGCCGAGCGCTACGTTTGCGCGGCGAAGATCGACGACCGGCGCGACACCCGAGGCCAGCATCATGTTGCTCTCTGGACAGTGAGCGACGCCGACGCGTTTCGCGGCCAGCATCCTGATGTCGTCGGGCGTCAGCCAGATGCCGTGCGCGGCCACGACGTCATGCCCGAGGAAGCCGATCGAGTCGAGGTAGGCGGCGGGGGAGAGGCCGGTAGTGTTGTCCTTGATCTGCGATGCTTCACCCTTCGTCTCCGCGACATGGATGAGGATCGGCGCGTGCAACTCCGTGGCAAGCGCGCGGACCTGCTCGAGATGCGCCCGCGAAACGGTGTACGGCGCATGCGGCGCGAGCGCGGGCGTGATCAGCCGGTCGCCGTGCCAGCGTTTGACAAAGTCGCGGATGTAGGCGACGGCGGCATCCCACGTCTTGTTGTCGGGGGCGGGGAAATCGATCATCGTCTCGCCCAGCACGCCGCGCAGCCCTGCCTTCTTCGCCTCGGACGCGATATCGCTCTCGAAGTAGTACATGTCGGTGAACGTGGTCGTGCCCGAGGCGATCATCTCCGCCGCCGCCAGGCGCGTTCCCCACTTCACAAAGTCGCGGTCGACGTTTTTGGCCTCGGCCGGAAAGATGAAGTGCTGCAGCCAGTCCATGAGATCGCGATCGTCGGCGATGCCGCGAAAGAGCGTCATCGGCACATGCGTGTGCGCGTTGACGAAGCCGGGAAGAATGGCCATGCCGCGCGCGTGAATCGTCTCCGCGCCGGCGAACCTTTTGGCGATGTCCGCCGACTTTCCGACGCCGGCGATTTTTCCGTTGTCGATGGCCACCGCGCCGTCCTCGATGTTCGGACCGGCCATGGTGATGACGGTGCCGCCGGTGATGACGATATCTACGCGCCGTGGAGCGGCGTGGGCCATCACGGCGGCGAATGTGAGCAGGAGTGCGGAGAACAGGCGTCGGTACATGGCCGCGAACCTTAGCGGAATAGCGTGCGCGCGTACAATTTCGCGGTGCGAAAACCGATGATTATTCGCGACGCGTCCTACCAGAACGTCGTGGATTCACCGGAACTGCTGATCGCGGAACTGATCGACGGCGATATGTATGCGTGGCCGCGCCCGGCCGGGGTCCACGTTGAAACGTTGTCTGTTCTTGGCATGATCATCGGGTCTGCCGCGGACCGGGAACTGAGACAACGGCCACGTCGACGAACTGGCTTCTTATCTCCTGGAGCTTTTGGCGCAGCAACTCACCGATTAGATCTCATCGGCAAGTCGACACCGCGTTCTTTTGCCGCTTCGATCGCGATCTCATACCCCGCATCCGCATGACGCATGACTCCCGTTCCCGGATCGGTTGTCAGCACGCGCTGAAGTCGTTCATCAGCGGAGGAAGTCCCATCCGCCACCACCACCATCCCCGAATGCAGCGAATAGCCGATGCCGACGCCGCCGCCGTGGTGGTAGGAGACCCAGGTCGCACCGGCGGCGGTGTTCAGTAACGCGTTGAGGATCGGCCAGTCGGCGATGGCGTCCGAGCCGTCTTTCATCCCCTCGGTCTCGCGATTCGGCGAAGCGACGCTGCCCGCATCGAGGTGATCGCGGCCGATCACGATCGGCGCGGATACTTTTCCCGTTCGCACGAGATCGTTGAAGAGGAGCCCGGCCTTATCGCGCTCGCCGTAGCCGAGCCAGCAGATGCGGGCCGGCAGTCCCTGAAACTCCACGCGCTTCTGCGCCATGCGGATCCAGCGATGCAGCGCGGCGTCGTGCGGGAAGAGCTCGAGGATGGCTTCGTCAGTAACGAACAGATCATTTGGATCGCCCGACAGCGCCGCCCATCGGAACGGACCGCGCCCCTCGCAGAACAGCGGACGGATGAACAGCGGAACGAAGCCGCCGACGTCGAACGCGTCCGTCACGCCGGCCTTCAGCGCTTGACCGCGCAGGTTGTTGCCGTAGTCGAACGTGATCGCGCCGCGGCGCTGCAACTCCAGCATCGCGCGCATGTGGCGGGCCATCGTGTCGTACGACAGCTCGATGTACGCGTCGGGACTGCTGTCGCGCATCGCCAGCGCTGCGTCGTACGACATGCCGGCGGGGACGTAGCCATTCAGCTCGTCATGTGCCGAGGTCTGGTCGGTGAGGATGTCTGGGACGATGTTTCGTTCGATGAGCGCTTCGAGCAGCTCCACCGCGTTCGCTACGACGCCGATCGACACCGCCTCCCCTCGGTCGCGCGCTTCGAGCGCGCGCTTGATCGCGGCGTCGAGCGACGGTGCGGATTCATCGAGATAGCGTTTGTCGAGCCGGCGCTGAATGCGCGACGGATCGACTTCCGCGACCAGTGCCGTGGCCTCGTTCATCGTGGCCGCGAGCGGCTGCGCACCGCCCATGCCGCCCAGCCCCGCCGTCACCACCAGCTTTCCTCGGAGCGAATTGTCGAAGCGCGTTTTCGCCACCGAGGCGAAGCACTCGAACGTCCCCTGCAGGATTCCCTGCGTACCGATGTAGATCCACGAGCCGGCCGTCATCTGCCCGTACATCGTCAGCCCGAGCGAATCGAGGCGGCGGAACTCGTCCCAGGTGGCCCAGTGCGGGACGATGTTCGAGTTCGCGATGAGCACGCGCGGCGCGTTCTCGTGCGTGCGAAAAACACCGACCGGCTTCCCCGACTGCACGAGCAGCGTCTCGTCGTTCTTCAGCCGTTTCAGCGTGGCCACGATCGCATCGAAGCACTCCCAGTTGCGCGCTGCCTTGCCGATGCCGCCATAGACGATGAGCTGCTCCGGCCGCTCCGCCACCTCCGGATCGAGGTTGTTCATCAGCATCCGCAGCGCCGCCTCCTGCTGCCACCCGAGGCAGGAGATAGAGGTGCCGCGAGGCGAGCGGATGACGCGCGTTTCTTCGATAGTCGAGGTCATGATCTGATTCTAGTCCGATGGCTACGAAGAAACAGGAGCGCGCGAACGACATCGTCGTGCGCCTCAAACAGATGTATCCGAAGGCGAAGTGCTCGCTCGATTTCACGAACGCGTTCGAGCTGCTGATCGCCACGATGCTCTCCGCGCAGTCGACCGACGCGCGCGTCAACATCGTCACGAAGTCGCTCTTTCGCAAGTACCCGAATCCGCAGTCCTTCGCGGACGCCAGTCAGGTCGAGATGGAGCGCGACGTCAAGCAGACCGGCTTCTTCCGCAACAAAGCGAAAGCCGTGATCGCCGCGTCGAAAGTGCTCGTCGAACGCCACAACGGCGAAGTCCCGCGCACGATGGACGACCTCACCGCGCTTCCCGGCGTCGGCCGCAAGACCGCGAACGTGGTCCTCTCGAACGCGCTCAACATCTCCGTCGGCATCGTCGTCGATACCCACGTCACCCGCGTCTCCGGCCGCCTCGGCCTGACCGCCAACACCGACGCCGAAAAAATCGAGCAAGACCTGATGCCGCTGATCCCCAAAAAGGAGTGGACCAACTTCTCCCACCGCCTCATCGTCCACGGCCGCACGATCTGCATCGCCCGCAAGCCAAAATGTGGGGAGTGCGCGTTGAATGATCTTTGTCCGAGTGCGGAAGAGCCGCCGGAGTAGGAGCAAAAGATTAGGAAGACGTTGCTGCGAAAGCGTTTAGTAGAATGCGCTCGTGACGTCAAACAAGCACATCGCGGCCAGTCGGCTTAAGGAACTCCGGACCCAAGCCGAGACGATTTCGGCTGATTGGAGGCAAACTGAACGATTTAAGGAATGGCAGCTGAGTGTCGATACTGCTCTTCGCGTAATCTTTGGCAACGAAGGCAAGTACGTCGTAGAGTTCAATAAAGTCCAGTGGTCGCCTGCCGTATTGTTTTCTGGTCAATCGTCAGATGTATGGGAACGCTCGTTCATGTCTGGGCTTGGACGCGCAAAAGGTCTGCTCAACTCCGCTATCCAAGCGGCGCACGATTACGAGCTACGCGAGGATTACGATTCGCGACCTGAACAAACCATGGAAGCGTCGCCCTCTTTAACGAGCGTCGTTGCAGGCGAAGTCTCCAAGTGGCCCCGCGGAGTTCGCGTAGGCGCGCTCTGTATTGCAGCAGTAGTCGTAGCGATCTACTTTGTTTGGAAATCACTTCCCGACGATCTAAAGCGCTATTTCGTCGTTCGACCGCCGGCGCGAGTGGCTTCTGAGCCGCCACTTTTGGCTAACACACCATCAACATGGGTCTATCCGAACACGCCGGTCATGGTTCTAAGCAACCAAGTTGTTGTGTTAGTCCGATCCGTATCAAATGACAACGAGACGGCGGACTTCCATCTCAGCATTGAGCCGGAAGCCGAGTGGCATGTACTGAAGGTCGGTCAACAATACAGGTTTCGCGTTCACGGTCGATATTATGCATTGACGCTCTTGCAGGTCGCTGACCCGGGCGCGCGGGTGGAAGCTGACGCCATCCTCATCGCGCCTCCGACTTGAGTTGGCAGCAGTAACGGCTTCGTGTCTGGCCACAATTTTTTATCAATGCGTTGCGGGAACTACGGCGGATCGTACGTCCCCAACTTAGTCCACGGACCACACCTCGCGATTCGCCAAAATGTCTTGGCTCCGCCAATCAGAAACCCGTGTTTGCGGATCGACTCATGCCCGTACCAGGAACACGTCGGTTGGAAGCGGCATTGGATGACGCCGTGAAGGTGGGGCGACACGAGCGCGCGGTATTCGTCGATGGCGGCCACAGTCGCCCGCGCGTCGAAGGCGTAGCGAGGCGGCACGAGGACGTCGTGCGCGATCCAGGCGACGAAAATTGAGACCAAGATCAGCCGCGTTCGGCGGCTTTCGCTTCGTCCCATAGGGCGTCCATTTCTTCGAGTGTCAGTTGATCGACGTTGCGGCCGGATTCGCGGACGCGCGATTCCATCGATTCGAATCGTCGCGCGAACTTGCGGTTCGTCGACTGCAGCGCTTCCTCGGCGTTTACATTCAGTTTCCGGGCGATGTTGGCGATCGTGAACAGGAGATCGCCGACTTCCTCCTCAACGTGCGATGCGTCGTCGGACGCGATCGCTTCGTGCAGCTCTGCAATCTCTTCGTCGAGTTTGTGAAATACATCCTCGGTACGCCGCCAGTCGAAGCCGACGCGCGCCGCTTTCTCCGTCAGGCGCGACGCGCGCAGCAGCGCCGGCAGCGACTGCGGGACGCCGGCGAGAACGCTCTTGTTCTCCGCTTTTCGCTCTTCGTTCTTCTGCTTTTCCCAGTTGATGAGGACCTGATCGGCGTCCTTCGCCTCCACGTCGCCGAAGACGTGCGGATGGCGGCGGACGAGCTTGTCGTGAATGGCGGTGATGGCGTCGTAGATGTCGAACGTCCCTTCTTCGCGCGTCAGCTCGGCGATGAAAACCGCTTGCAGCAGAAAGTCGCCGAGTTCCTCGGCCAGCGAGGCGCGGTCGTCGCGGTCGATGGCGTCGACAACCTCGTACGACTCCTCGATTACGAACGGCTTGAGGCTCGGCAGCGTCTGTTTGCGGTCCCACGGGCAGCCGTTCGGTCCGCGGAGGGTTTGCATGAGCTGCACGAGCTCGTCAAAAGAACGCTTGGGCATGGAAGCATTCTAGCGGCTGGTGTTAGCATCACGCGCCAACTCATCAATCTCCTATTTCCATGTCGAACCAGGTCTTGATCGTGGCGCCTGATGCGGCCGCAAAAGCTCCGGCTGAAGTCGCGGCTTCGCTCAGCTTCACGCCGGTGGTGACCGCCTCGGAGCAGGAAGCGCTCGATCTCCTCGGCCGGCAAACGTTCAGCCTCATCGCCATCGACGGCAGCGAGACGTGGCAGCGGGTTCGCGAAGAGGCGGAGCGAAAACAGCCGGCGGCGCCGCTGCTCGATTTGCCGGAGCCGAATGGCGACGACGGCGCGGTGCGGCGATTGATGATGCGCTATCTCGACCGGCGCTCGCGGCCGAAACATTTCGATTCCGAGGAGCGCTACCGGTTCCTGTCGAGCATCCTGGAGTCGTTCACCGCCACGCTCGAATTGAAAGAAGTGTTGCGGCGGATCGTCACGATCACGCGGCAGGAGTTCGGCGCCGATCGCGCGTGGATGCTGCATCCGGTGAACGAGAAGGCCGAGGTTGCGAACGTCCGTTTTGCGGTGAGCGCGCCGGAGTGGGCAATCGAGCCGGATGCTGCGGTCTCGTCGTTGTCATTAAAAAACTCGGGGAATCTGATTCGGCGCCTTCTGCAGGCCGAGGGACCGGTCATCGTCCGCGAAGGCGATCCCGATCTCGACGCCGATCATGCCGCGCGCTTCCAGGTCCGTTCCGAAATGATTCAGGTGCTCCGTCCGCGCGACGATGAGCCGTGGGCGTTCGGACTTCATCAATGTTCCGGGCCGCGCGAATGGACGGATGAGGAAATCTCGCTCTTCGCGGAGATCGGCCGCTACGCCACGCTCGCGCTCAACAACACGCTGCTACACGAGCGTGCGGTGCGCGAGATGGCGAAAGTCACCGCGATTCTCGATCAGATTCCGGAGTCGGCTGCGATTTACGATTCGAAGGGGAATCTGGAGCGGATGAACGCGGCCGCCCAGCGCGAGCCGGTCTCGCTCTTTACCTCGGATCCGGATTCGCGGCTGCGCAAGAACCGGCACCGTTACATCGATGGCAGTCCGCTCGAAGCGAGCGACCTGCCCTCGGTGCGTGCGCTGCGCGGCGACGTCGTCAAGTCCGATTACCTCGTGCACGACGCGCGCAGCGGCGACGATCGCATCGTGAATCTGAAAGCGGCGCCGATCCGCGACGACCGCAATCACATCATCGGATCGGTCGTGCTTTCGCGCGACGTCACCGACGAGCGCCAGACGGCGGAACGCGAAGCGTGGCGCCGGCGCCGCGCCGAATGTCTCGCCAACCTCGGCGTCGACACCGTGACCGTGCAGCCGTCATCCGAAGAGCTCGACGATCCCGCGCGCCGCGTTGCGGATGCCGTCGGCGGCACGGCCATGATTTACCTCTATCACGCGCCGTCGAGCGAGCTGCACATGGTCGGTATGGCCTCGGTTGCGCCAGTCGCGAAGGAAGTGCAGCACTTCCGCGACCACCTCTCGCGCAATCCGTATCACGCCGGCGAAGGCATTCCGGGAACCGTTTTCCAGATCGGACGTCCGCTGCTGTACTCCGAATTCGGTGGCAAGGCGGCGGCCGATTTCGCGCGCGACGCGAGCGAAGGAGAGCTGGTCTCGGCGATGAACGAACAGACGCTCATCGCCACGCCGATCGAATCTTACGGCGACCGTATCGGCGCGCTGGTCATCGCGCGGTCGGATTCGCGGCGGAGTTTCGATGCCGAGGATCTGGAGTTCGCGCAAGCGGTGGCGGAGCGGATCGGCGCGGCCAGCCACATCCATCGCCTCACGCGCATTTCGCAGGAAGGACATCGCGCAGCCGAGGAGCTAGCCAGGCGCGAGGTCGATGCGCGCGTGCGTTTCGAGGCGGTCATCGAAACCGCGCCGATCGGCGTCGCCGTTTTCTCCGCGGACGAATTGCGTTTCGAGCTCGCCAACGCGCGCTTCGTCGACTACGTCGAGCGCCTCGGACGGATCAGCGCCGACACGCGGCTGATCGGCCTGCGCGTCGACGAGGTCATCCCGTCGCTGGAGAAGCCGCTGAAGCAGGTCGCCGAATCGGGCGAGATGCGCTTCGACGAGGCGTTCAAAGCGGAGACGAAGCCAACGCCGACGTACATCAACCGCATCGTCTCCGCCGTTCGCGGGCGATTCTCCGGCATTACGCAGAGCCTGACCGTTCTGATTCAGGACGTGACGGATCAGGTCAACGCGCGGCGCGAGATCGAAGACCTGGCGCAGGCGATGGCCGAGCGGTCGGCGCGTCTCGATTCGATTCTCAGCTCGATGACGGACGGCCTCTGGGTTTACGACGCGAGCGGGCAAGTGGTCTCGGTCAACGAGGCGGCAATCACGCTGTTCGGATTCGGATCGCGCACCGAAGCCGTCGAGCATGGATCGTTCGCAGCGCTGAAGCTTCGGTATCCGGACGGGCGCTCGATTCCGGCCGAGGATCTGCCGCACGCGCGCGCGCTTCGCGGGATGACCGTGCCCGACTATCTCGCCATCGGACGGCACTTCATCACCGGCAAGGATCTCGACCTCTCCATCGCCGTCGCGCCGATCGAAAGCAACGGCATCGTCGGCGCCGTCCTCGTGATCCGCGACATCACCGCGCTGCAGGAGCTCGACCGCAAGAAGGACGAGTTTCTCTCCGTCGCGTCACACGAGCTGCGCACGCCGCTGACCACGATCAAGGGCTACACGCAATTGCTCGCGCAGACGATCAATGATCTGCCGCCCGAAGAGCGCGGAACGTATCTGACCGCGGTCCTCGGCGAAGTCGACCGGATGATGGGACTGATCTCCGAGCTGCTCGACGTCTCGCGCATCGAAACCAACCGGCTGCAGATCGATCGCCAGCCGATCACGTGGCGCGAATTCATCGACCGCCGCGCGAACGCGTTCCGCGTGCAGAACCCGGGACGGACGATCCGTTTTTCCGCCGACGTACCGGAGACGACGCTGCACGTCGATCCCGACCGCATGCGCCAGGTCGTCGACAACCTCATCTCGAACGCGATCAAGTATTCGGCCGACGGGACGGACATCGACATCGTGACGGAGATCGACGGCAATCACATGCTGACCGCGGTCATCGATCACGGCATCGGCATTCCGACCGACGAGATCCCGAAACTGTTCGAGCGTTTCCACCGCGCCCGCAACGTCTCCAGCCGCTACTACGGCGGTCTCGGCCTCGGCCTCTACATCGCCAAGGCGATCGTCGAGGCGCACAACGGTTCGATCGCCGTGGTCAGCGAAGAAGGGAAGGGCGCGACGTTTACGATACGGCTGCCGCTGCCGTAGTCTTGGGACCGCGGGCGTCTCGCCCGCAGTTGACCAGAAAAGCATCGTGCTGAAAGGCGGGCGAGACGCCCGCGCTCCCAGGCGATACAATCCGCGCGCTTTCGAGGAGGTCCCGCCCGTGCGCTTTCGCCTTTTGCCCCGTGAAGAGACGTTTTACGCCGACTTCATCGCCATGGCTGACCAGCTCAAGGTCGGCGCGCGGCTGCTCGAAGAGATGTTCGCCACCGATCCTCCGATCGCCGACAAGGCGCACGAGATCAAGGAGGTCGAGCACAAGTGCGACTTCCTCACGCATGAGGTCATTCAGCGGCTGAACAAAACGTTCGTGACGCCGATCGACCGTGAAGACATCCACTCGCTGGCGCGCACCCTCGACGACGTGATGGATGCGATCGACAACGCCGCGGCCCTGGTGCCGCTGTATCGCATCGACCGCGTCCGCTTCGGCGCCCGTGAGCTGGCGAAAATCATCTCGGCCTCGGCAAGCGTCGTCCGCGACGCGGTCGTGGCGCTTGAGAAGCACAGCGGCGTCCTCGAATGCGCCGTCGAGATCAACCGGCTCGAGAACGAAGCCGACCGCGTCCATCAAAAGGCCGTGGGACAACTGTTCGACGACGAGCGCGATCCGATCGCGGTGATGAAGTGGAAAGAGATCCTCGACCTGCTCGAGGACGCCACCGACCGCTGTGAGGACGTGGCCAATCTCCTCGAAAACGTCGTCGTGAAACACAGCTGATGCCGAGTCACCTCTTTTTCATCGTGGCCGGCCTGATCGGCGTCGCGTTGGTGTTCGACTACATCAACGGCTTCCACGACGCCGCCAACTCGATCGCCACGATCGTCTCCACACGCGTGCTCTCGCCGGGACAAGCCGTGATCTGGGCGGCGTTCTTCAACTTCGTGGCCGCGTTCGGATTCGGGACGGCGGTGGCGAAGACGATCGGCAAGGGGATGATCGACATCCACGCCGTCACGTTCGGCGTGATCTTCGGCGGGCTGATGGGGGCCATCATCTGGGATCTCATCACCTGGTACTTCGGCCTGCCCACCAGCTCCTCGCACGCGCTCATCGGCGGCTACGCCGGCGCGGCGGTGGCGCGCTCGATGTCGTTCAGCGTGATCGAACCGAGCGGCTGGTCGAAGACGCTGATCTTCATCATCCTCGCGCCGATGATCGGACTGGTGCTCGGTCTGATCATCACCTGGATGACGTACTGGATTTTCCGCCGCGCGTCGCCCGCGCGCGTGGACCGTTTCTTCCGCAAAGCGCAGCTCGTGTCGGCGGCGTTCTACTCGCTCGGCCACGGAACGAACGACGCGCAGAAGACGATGGGCATCATCGCCGGCGTGCTTTTCACCGCCGGCTACATCAAGACGTTCACGATTCCGATCTGGGTCATCCTCATCGCTCACAGCGCCATCGGCCTCGGCACGCTCTCCGGCGGCTGGCGAATCATCCACACGATGGGCTCGAAGATCACGAAGCTGCAGCCGGTGGGCGGCTTCGCGGCGGAGACGGCCGGCGCGATCACGCTGTTTCTGGCCAGCTCGTTCGGCATCCCGGTGTCGACGACACACACCATCACCGGCGCGATCGTCGGCGTCGGCGCGACGCGGCGGCTCTCCGCCGTCCGCTGGGGCATCGCCGGCCGCATCGTCTGGGCCTGGATCCTGACCATCCCCATGGCCGCCTTCATGGGCGGCCTGATGTACTGGGTGGCCGCGGCGTTCGGCGCGAAGTAGCGTTATCCTCATCGACGTGAACGAAACGATCAAACTCGACGTCGAACTGCGCGCATTTGTCCGGCGTGACACGGAGCAGCGCTGGATTGCGCAATGCCCATCAATCGGCGTGGCTTCGCAAGGCAGCGATGCCGATGATGCACGGCGCTGTCTCGACGAAGCTGTCGAACTATGGTTCGAAAGCTGTATCGAGCGCGGCACGCTCGAACGAGCCCTGCAGGAGGCGAACTTTCGACCTCTGCATGGCGAAGGCAATGATGATCGGGACGACGACCGCAACGCTGATGGTCTTCTCGGAGAACCGTTCATCGTCCGCGTGGCGATTCCCGCATACCAAGCCATCGCGTAGGAGATCCTTCTGAAGCACGTTTCCTGGCAGGAGCTCCGCGATGTCTGCCGCTTGCTCGGCTGTATCGAGTCGCGCATGAAGGGTGACCACTTGATCATGACCCGTCCCGGCATGGCTCGGCCGGTGGTGATCAAGATGGATCGCGACCTCGGTGAGGACATCATCCGATCGAATATGAAGACTCTCGGCATCGATCGCGCCGAGTTCGAGCGCCAGCTGGATATCGTCCGCAAACGCCGTAGCTGACAAGCTGCGCGTCAGGACGTTGCTCACGACGCTGCCGGCAGAGCCTTGGGCAACCAGCGCGCCGGGCCGTGCCCGGGCAATATTTTTTATATACTCGCCGTTTCCAGTGCGACCCTGAAAGAGTCCTGACCGAGGTAAAGCCAATGAAACCAGAGATTCACCCGAAATATCAGCAGGTCCAGGCGCACTGCGCCTGCGGCGAAACGTGGACCACCGGCTCGACCAAAAAAGAGCTGCGCGTCGAGATTTGCTCGAAGTGCCATCCGTACTTCACGGGCAAACAGAAACTGCTCGACACGGCAGGCCGCATCGACCGCTTCCAGCAGCGCTACGCCAAAAAGGCCGGCCCGAAAGAAGCCGCGGCAAAATAATGTCCCGGAACGCCTGGGTTGGCGCGGCGAAGCTGATCACCGGCACCTTCAGTGCCGTGACGAACGGCCTCACGTCGGCGATGCCGGCCGCGGCCGCCGACCGCAACGTGGACATGCTCATCGGCGGGCAGGCGGTGCTCGAGGGCGTGATGATGCGCTCGCTCACCGGCTACTCGGTGGCCGTGCGCCAGCCGAACGGCGACGTCGCGGTCAAGAAAGACAAGCTCGTCTCGATCACGGCCAAGTATCCGTTCCTCAAGTTCCCCGTCCTGCGCGGCTCGGTCGTCCTGATCCAGTCGCTGATTCTCGGCATGCGCGCGCTGAACTATTCGGCGAGCGTGGCCACGGAAAACGAGGCGGGCGAGCAGGAGATGTCGAACTGGGCCATGGCCAGCACGATGCTGGTAGCGATGGCGGTCGGCCTCGGCGTCTTCATCCTGGCGCCGCTCGGAATCACCAACCTGATCCGCCACTTCTTCGCGCCGCACATGGGCAACCTCGCCTACAACGCCATCGACGGCGTGTTGCGCGCGGCCTTCTTCTTCATCTACATCCTCTCGATCTCGTTCATGGACGACATCAAGCGCGTGTTCCAGTATCACGGCGCCGAGCACAAGACGGTCTACACGTTCGAAGCGAACGAGGAGCTGACTGTCGAGAACGCGCGGACGAAATCGACGCTCCATCCGCGCTGCGGCACCAGCTTCCTGATGTTCGTCATGGCCATCTCGATCCTGGTCTTCTCGCTGGTGCCGTCGACGGTGCCGTTCCTCGTGAAATTCGCAGCGCGCGTGGTGCTGATCCCGCTGATCGCCGGCCTGGCCTACGAGGTCATCCGCTTCTCGGCCCGGCACCTCGGCAATCCCGTCTGCCGTCTGCTGACGCGCCCGGGCATGCTGCTGCAGAAGATCACCACCAAGGAACCCGACGATCTCCAGCTTGCCGTCGCCATCACCGCGCTGAAAGAGGCGCTGATGTACGACATCGTGGACGAGACCCAGGCAGCCGTCGCTTAGCTACGCTTCCGTAATCGACCGTGGGAAGGCGCCTGACGCGTCTTCCCATTTTTGTTTTTGGCAGGATTGCACCATGTACGAAAAACTCGACGAGATCGAAAAACGCTACGAAGAGCTGCAACAGAAGATGGCCGACCCCGGCGTGGCCACCGACGTCAAGGTCTTCCGCGACACGATGAAAGCCGTCTCGGAAATCGACGACGTCGTTTTCAAATACCGCGAGCTGAAAGACATCCGCAAACGTCTGGCCGACGCGCGCGAGATGCTCAACTCCGATGACGACATGCGCGAGCTTGCAGAGATGGAGATCGCCGAGCTGGAGCCGAAAGTGCCGGAGCTCGAAAAGGAGATCCAGCTCCTGCTGCAGCCGAAGGATCCGAACGACGACAAGAACGTCTTCGTCGAAATCCGCGCCGGCACGGGAGGCGACGAAGCGTCGCTCTTCGCGGCCGAGATCATGCGCATGTACATCCGCTACGCCGAGATGCACCGCTGGAAGGTGGATATGACCGACGCGAACTACTCCTCGGTCAACGGCATCAAGGACGCGACGCTGCAGATCGAAGGTAACAAGGTCTATTCGAAACTGAAGTTCGAGTCCGGCGTGCACCGTGTGCAGCGCGTCCCGCAGACCGAGACGCAGGGCCGTATCCACACCTCGGCGATCACCGTCGCCGTACTGCCGGAAGCGGAAGACATCGACATCCAGGTCAACGAGAAGGATCTGCGCATCGATACGTTCTGCTCCTCGGGGCCGGGCGGTCAGTCGGTCAACACGACCTACTCGGCGGTGCGGATGACCCATCTCCCTACCGGTGTCGTCGTCTCCTGCCAGGATGAAAAGTCGCAGATCAAGAACCGCGCGAAGGCGCTCAAAGTGTTGAAGGCGCGTCTCTACGACATCGAGCGCCAGAAGCGCGAGGACGAGCTTTCCGCCACGCGCAAGGGCCTGATCGGCAGCGGCGACCGCTCCGAAAAAATCCGCACGTACAATTTCCCGCAGGACCGCGTCACCGACCACCGCATCGGCCTCACCGTCCACAATCTCCCCGACGTCATGAACGGCAACCTCGACGTCCTCCTCGAGCCGCTCATCGGCCACTTCCAGGCCGAGAAGCTTCGCGAGGCGGTCGAGGCGCGGTAAGGAGCGTAGTGCAGGCGTCTCGCCTGCAACCGTCGGGCGTCCTCGCCCGGCGGGGTTCCGGGATTCAATTGCAGGAGTGGGGTTGATTCACGACGCACCGCCGGGCGAGACGCCACGGCGGATGCAGGCGAGACGCCCGCATTACGCCGTCTCCGAGGTAGCATCGCTGGCGTGGTTATCACGTATGAACGCGTCCAGGCTGCAAAGGTGCGGCTTAGCAACCGGCAGAGGAGTCGTCTCGCGCGTCAGCTGTCAAGATTCGTTACGCCAACCACGCGAGAGATTGAAGAAGAGTGGGCAAGAGAAATCCAACGGCGTGTTGCTGAAATCCGTGCCGGAACCGCGATCCTCCTTGACGGGGATGAAGTGATCGCTGACCTCAGGCGAACCCTTGAGCGTGTGCGGCAAGAGAAAACGAGCGTCGACAATGCGCAGATTAATGAAGTCGAGCGCCGCATACGACTTCAGGACGCAGGCTCAGTCGAGGACATCGACGCAGAGGACCTCTATCGTGAGATGCGCTCCCGCGCTAAGCTCCGCGCATGAAATCCCGCATCGATCAAGTCATCAAACGCGAACAGGCTGATTATCTCGACACTCTTCTTTCTCCGCGTGACGCCTTGCTGGCTCGGATGGAGGAGTTTGCGGCGGAGCATGGGCATCCGATTGCGGATGCCGAGGTCGGGCAGTTGATGCGGATTCTGGTGAGGGCGAAGCAGCCGAAGCATCTCATCGAGGTCGGCACGAACATCGGCTACTCGGTCGTCGTCCTCGGGCGCGAGTGCGCCACCGGCGCCGTGCTGGAGACGATCGAGCTCGATCGCGACATCCTTGCCACGGCTCAGAAGTTTGTGGCCGAGGCGAAGCTGGTGTGCGAGGTGCGATTCCATCAGGGTAAGGCGCTGGAAGTTTTGCCGTCGCTGGCAGGTCCGTTCGACTTCGTCTTCATCGACTGCGTCAAGACCGAGTACGAGCAGTATCTCGATCAGCTCCTGCCGAAGCTCAGCAAGGGCGCGATGATCGTCTGCGACAACCTGCTGTGGGGTGGCAAGGTCGCGGAAGGCGTTCACGATCCGTCGACCGATGCCCTCCGCGCGTTCAACCAGCGGATCACCACCGACCCACGACTGACCACGATTGTCCTCGCGGCTGGCGATGGCGTCGGGATTTCGATCGTCAACTAAAAAGGCCGCCCTTTCGGGCGGCCTTTCGATTGATTCGATTGAACTGGATTACTTCGACGACACCGCGGCCGGCGTAGCGGCTTTGATCGTCGCCTTCATCGGGACCGTGATGATCGGATTGATCTTGTCGTTCGTGTAGATCGTCACCGAGCCGTTGACGTCGCCCGGCTTCGCGTCTTTCGCGATCTGCAGCGTCACTTCGTAGTCGCCCTTGCTCGCGCCCGGCTTCACGCTCGTGGTGACCAGGGCGGGGACGCTCGACTCCGCCTTCGAGACGACGAACGATTCCGGCGTCTTCAGGTTGTTGGAGTGCAGCATCACCATGCGGGTGGCGGCGACGTCGCTCGGCGTCACTTCGCCGAAGTTGAGCATGGTCGGTTCCACGCGCAGGGTCGGACGGACCACGCCCGCGATGCTGACCGGGTACTCCGGCTGATGCTTGGAGTTCGTGAAGATGTGGACCTTCTCCGCCAGTGCGCCGACTCGCGCGTCGGGACCGCCGACGGTGATGTTCACCTTGTACTGATCCTGGCCCGGACGGCCGACGTTCGGCGCTTTGTCCGCTTCCGCGACCTTGTCGTAGGTCACTTTGACCCACTTGACCGGCTCGTTCGTGGCCGGGTCGATGGGCAGCTCGACCTTCGTCACCTGGAACGGCTCATCCTCTTCCGAGTAGAGCATCACCGACTGCGTATCGGCGTCGCCCTGCAGGAGGTTGAAGCGGACGAAGCCCGCCGGGAACGCCTCGACGTACGGCTTCACGACCGCATGGATCGTGAGCTGCGAGGTCGGCGTGGTGGGATCGTTCGTTTCGAGAGTGACGGTCTTGGCGATCGGACCCGCGAAGGCGGCCGTATCGACGTGCGCCGTGACTTTGCCGGTCTCGCCGGGCTTGATGACCTTGTCGAAGTCGGCGACGGTGCAGCCGCAGCCAGGCTTGGCGGCGATGATCTGCAGGTCGGAATCGCCCGTGTTCTTGACCAGGAACGCCCAGTCGAGCTTTTCGCCCTTGGCGATCGTGCCGTAGTCCTTGACGGGCTCGACGATCGTGAGGCGGGGCGCCTTCTCTGCTTCCTTGGCAGTTTCCTTGGCGGCTTCGGCTTTCTCTGCCTTGGGAGCCGCCGTCTTCTTCGCCTTCGCCGGCTGATCGGCGGCAAAAGAAAGGCTGGCGGTCAATGCGGCGAGGACCGCAATCATGACGACAAGAATTCGCTTCGACGACATGGACAAAATCCTCCTGTGTTGGACACTGAAAAAGTACTGGTGAACGCGGGTTCGAACATCCCGCGCCGAGTGACGATTCCCCGGCCGCAGGCGGGCAGGCATTCTACAATCGGCGCCGCGGAGCATGCTTCTTGCTCAGTCCGCACCCGCAATGGCTCACGTCAAAGAACTACCACCTCTGAAAAAGGTCTACCTGATCGGCATCGGCGGCACTGCCATGGCTTCGGTCGCCGGAATGCTGCAGGAGCGCGGCTACGAAGTGGCCGGCTCCGATGAGCACGTCTATCCGCCGATGTCGACTTACCTCGACCGCCTCGGCATCCCGGTCCTCGAGGGGTATACGAAGGACCACCTCCTCACGTTCCATCCCGACCTCGTGGTGATCGGCAACGTGGCAGCCTCGACGAACGCCGAGGCCGCAGGGACGATCGAGCTCGACCTGCCGTATACGTCGATGCCGGAGGCCATCCACCAGCTTTTCATCAAGGGAAAGCACTCCATCGTCGTGGCGGGGACGCATGGCAAAACCACCACCACGTCGCTGATGGCGTGGCTGCTGGAGTCGGCGGGACGCGATCCGAGCATGGTCGTCGGCGGCATTCCGCTCAATTTCAATCAGAACTTCAAGCTCGGCGACGGACCGGAGTTCGTGATCGAGGGCGACGAATACAACACGTCGTTTTTCGACAAGGGTCCGAAGTTTCTGCACTACCACGCGAACACGTTCCTGCTGAACAACATCGAGTTCGATCACGCCGACATCTACGCGAACCTCGACGCGATCATCGAGGCTTTTAGAAAGGGCGTGCAGCAGGTCGCGCCGGGCGACGTGATCGTGGCCAACGGCGACGACGCGAACGTGACGCCGCTCCGCACCGACGCACGCGCGCGCTGGTTCACGTTCGGCATGTCGCGCGGCTGCGACATTTACGCGACCGACGTCGAGTTCGCACCGGAAGGGAACGCCTTCACGGCGTGGTGGGAGGGGAGCGAATGGTTTCGCTTCCGCACGAATCTCTCCGGCCAGCACAACGTCGTCAACGCGCTCGCCGACATCGCCATCGCCCGCATGCGCGGCGTTTCGGCGGAAGAGATCCAGCGCGGACTGGAAACGTTTCAGGGCATCAAGCGGCGCATGGAAGTTCGCGGCGTGGAGCGCGGCGTCACCGTCATTGACGACTTCGCGCACCATCCCACCGCCATCGACACCACGCTCGCCGGCGCGAAGCGGCGTTATCCCGGCCGGCGGATCTGGGCGCTCTTCGAGCCGCGCTCGATCTCATCGAGCCGCAAGGAGTTCGAGGACGGCTACATCGACGCGTTCCACCAGGCCGACCGCGTCATCGTCGGGCCGATCTTCCACAAGGGCCGCTACGAAACGCGCTACGGCCTGGAGCACATGATGTCCGTGCCGACAATCGTCGAGCGCCTGAACGTCGACGGCATCCCCGCCGAACAGATCGACGATATCGACGCGATTGCGGATGTCGTCGCGCGCGAGGCGAAGGCGGATGACGTGATCCTGGTGATGTCGTCAGGGTCGTTCGAGGGCGTGCACGAGAAGATCCTCGAACGGCTGCGGAGTTCCGAAGAGTGAAGGGTGAAGAGTGAAGAGTGAAGTGGGCTAATTTCACCCTTCACTCTTCACCCTTCACTCTTACTAGACACCACCACAGCCCCGCCCAAACCTTCACGTCGATCATCACGCCCTCGCCGTTTTTGCGTTTCAGCCAGTCGTGGACTGCGTTGCGCGGGATGCGGTGGACGGCGATGTCCTCGCCGCCCACGCCACCGCCTGATCCGCGTTGTTCGAGTCCCGAGGCGGCGTAGAAGGTGACGGTTTCCGAGGTGATGCCGGGCGAGGTCGGGCCCGAGGTCAAACGTTCGACGCGATTGCAGGAGTAGCCGGTTTCTTCGAGCAACTCCTTCTTCGCCGTTTCCGCGGGATCGTCGTGACCTTCTTCATCGCCCACCAGGCCGGCCGGAAAGTCGATGACGCGCGCGTTGACGGGGCGGCGGAACTGTTCGACGAACACGATGCGGTCGTCGTCGGTGACTGCGAGGATCACCACCGCCGATTTTGCTTTCGTCCGCTCCACGAACTCCCAGCCGTCGCGCTCCAGGACGAGCACCTTTTTTCCTTCGAAGAGTTTCTTCGCGTCGTCGCTCATGGTGTGGACGCTATCGCAACGAGCGGCGGAAATCCGAGGGCGCGTTCGTATTCGCTGAACATCGCGCGGTAGCACTCGCACGACGCCTGTTCCAGCTTGGCGCGGTCGGTAACGCGTACGCGGCCGCGCCCGTGTTCGATCGTGCCGGCAAGTTCGAGCGATTTCATCGCCGCATTGATGCCCGCGCGTCGCGTCGAAAGCATGCGGCCGAGAAACTCCTGGGTCAGCGACATCTCGTCGGAGCCGTAGCGGTCCTGAAGCAGCAGGAGCCAGTGCGCGAGGCGTTGCTCGACCACGTGCAGGCGGTTGCAGCAGGCCAGTTGCGCGATGTGCGCGATCATCGTGTAGACGAATGCGTGCAGGATGCGCCGAAGCTCTGCGTCCTGCTCCATCTGCCGCCGCAGTTCGTTCCCGCCGATGGACGCCACCAGCCCCGCACCCTGCGTCAATCCCTCGACCGGGTTGGTGTCGACGCCGAGGATGGCGTTGATTCCGACCACGCCTTCTCCGCCGATCATGCTCACCTCGAGCGCTTCGCCGTCTTCGAGGTTGCGGATCAGCGAAATCACGGCGGTGAGGGGGAAGTAGACGGCGGTACGCGTGTCCTGCTCGAAAATCCGCTTGCCGACAGGCGCTTCGAAAACCTTGAAATGCGCCGCCAGCGCCTCGAGCGACGAATCAGGAAGAGCATTCAACAAAAGGTTCTGCCGCAACGTAGAAATCTGCATCAGCCTGCGTTCTGTAAGAGCCAAACTCATGCCGACGTACGCAAACGGACAGACGGCAAATTGCAGGTCGTGCAACATGCTGTCGTTGGGAACCCCATGATCCTCATCATCGACGACGACCCCGGAATTCGCGGGCTGCTGCAGGTAGTGCTGCGCCGCAAAGGTTTCGAGTGCGACCTCGCCGTCGACGGAGCGGAGGCGGAGAAGAAGCTGCGGGTCTTCGACTACGACGCCATTCTCCTCGACCTCATGCTTCCTCGGCTGAACGGATTCGAGGTGCTCCGTTTCATCAAAGCCGAGCGCCGCGCGATGCTCGACCGCGTCATCGTCGTTACCGCCGTCGCGGAGATCACGCTGCGCGATTTCGAGGATCAGAAGCTGGTCTGGGCGCTGCTGCGCAAACCGTTCGACATCAATCTGCTGATCGACACCGTCACCGCCTGCGCAGACAACGCGCGCGAGCAGCGCTCAAAAGAGGCTTGCCTGCATCGTCGGACGGCGGAACGCATCAGCGGTTAAGTCGTAGCGCTTTTCGTTCAGTCCAAGGCGACGGCAGGTGACCTCGAACATCGACGCGATCTGATCGGCGAAGATCCCTTTGCCGCGCCCCCGCACTCCCCATTGCGAGTCGTACAGCTTTCCCTCACGCAGGTCGCGGACGCGGTTCAGCACCTTCTCTTTGCGGTCGGGAAAGTGCTCTTCGAGCCACTTCTCGAACAGCGGCGCCACGGCCCACGGCAGGCGCAGGACGACGAAGCCCGCGGTCGTGCCCCCGGCATCCGCAACTGCTTTGAGGATGTTCGGCATCTCGTGGTCGGTGATGGCCGGAATGATCGGCGCGACCATCGCGCCGACCGGAATGCCCGCTTTGGCCAGCATCTCAATCGCGGCGATGCGCAGCTCCGGCCGCGACGCGCGCGGCTCCATCAGGTTTGCGAGGTGCGGATCGAGCGTTGTCACGGAGATGTGCACCGACACCGCGTTGTGCGCGGCCAGCTCCTGCAGCACGTCGATGTCGCGCGTCACGAGGTGGTTCTTCGTGATGATGCCGACCGGATTGCGGAACTCCGCCAGCACCTGCAGGCAGCGCCGCGTCAACTGCAGCTTCCGCTCGATCGGCTGATAGGGATCGGTAACGCCGCTGATGGCGATCATGCGCGGCGTGTACTTCTTCGACATCAGCTCCTCGCGCAGCAGTTCCGGCGCGTCGTCCTTCACCAGGATTTTCGTTTCGAACTCGAGGCCGGCGGAAAATCCGAGGTACTCGTGCGAGGGGCGCGCGAAGCAGTAGATGCAGCCGTGCTCGCACCCGCGATAGGGATTGATGCTGGTGTCGAAGCCGACGTCGGGGCTGTCGTTGTGCGCGAGGATGGTGCGCGTCGGATCGCGCAGAAAAATCGTGCGCGGCAGCGGCGCGGGCTCGTCGTCATTGTGGGCATCTTCGTCGTGAACGTACTCGATTCGTTCGAAGCGGTTCTGCGGATTCCAGCTCGCGCCGCGCCCTTTGATGGGGTTAATGGGGTCCGGGGTAGACATCGCACCGAGGCTATCGCAGCCGTCAAGAAACTCTACGGTGGGTAGGAAATCGGCGGACTCGACACTCTCCTAGGGCATGACTACGAACTTCGTCACCGAGCTTTACCCCACCAGCACGAATCCGCCCAAAGAACCCGATCTGACCAACGTGACCGGCGTGGCCATGTCCGGCGGCGGCTCGCGCGCGCTCACCTGCGCGATGGGCCAGTACCGCGCCCTCAAATACCTCGGCCTGCTCGATCAGGTCAAAGTCATATCTTCCGTATCCGGAGGAACTTGGGCGTCGGCGTCGTTCGTCTATCTGCCTTCCACGTTCGATGACGAGGTCTTCCTCGGCCCGGCCACTGCGGACCCAGGCTCGCTCACCGTCGCCGGCCTCGAGACCCTTGCGGAAGGCTGCCTCGGCAACGCCCCGACGCGGATGGACTGGAACAGCATCATCCAGGTTCTCTACCACCTGAAGAGCAAGTACAACTACTCGAACGACGACCTCTGGCAGGGGATGATCGGCGAGCGAATCTTCCAGTTGTGGAATCTCTGGGAGGTCGGCAGTAACGGCCTGCCTTTGTACTACTACACAGATTCTTCTGACACAGTACAAACCACCATAACGCCGAACAATCCACAGCTCACGGCCTCACAGTTCACGCTGCAACAGAAGGCGGGCCGTCCGCTGCTGATCATGAATTCATCGATCTTCAGCAATCAGGACATGCGCGGCGCGCGGCTGCTCCCGTTCGAATCGACGCCGTTCGGGATCGGAGTGCGGCAGACGTTCCCCGGCATCGGGCCGGGCGAGCGCGAGATCGGTGGCGGTTTGATCCAACCCTTTGCAATGGGATCGCCGACGGTCGACAGCGTGACCGGCAACCTGGCCACGGTCGCGCCGCCGGCCCGTCCGTTTTCGCTCGTCGACATGGCGGGGATCAGCAGCGCCGCCTTCGCGCAGACGGTGCAGGACAAGTTCCCCGAGGTCGACTGCATCATCCCGCGCTATCCGTACTGGCCGGTGGCCGATCCGGTGCAGCCGCAGGAACTTCTCTACTGGTTCGCGGACGGCGGCAGCCTCGAAAACAGCGGCATCTGTTCGCTGCTGGCGCGCGGCGTTCCGCGCATCATCTCCTTCATCAATTCGCAGACGCCGCTGCAGGCCAGCCCCGGCGCGCAGGTCACCGTCGATTCCACCGTGCAACTCCTCTTCGGCATCGAGCCCGACGCGCACTCCGCCTCTCTCACGGAGAGTTACGTCGCCTCGGCGCCGAACGCGACACCCGATTTCGTGCAGGTCTTCGAAAGCGCGAAGTACTACGACCTGGTGAACGGCCTGGTCGACGCCAACCTCAACCACGGCGGCCCGGCCATGTTCAAGCAGACGCTGACCGTGCTCAAGAACGACAATTTCGATATCCCCGGCGGCGGCACTGTCGACATCCTATGGGTCTACAACACCGCGGTGCCGAACTGGGTGTCGCTGTTGTCCACCGACGTCCAAGCCACCGTCAACAACCTCTCGAACTTCCCAAACTACCTGACCATCGAGCAGCTCGGACTATCCGCAACCGAGGTGAACGCGTTGGCGGAGCTGTCGTTCTGGAATCTGGTTTCGAATGAGGATTTGGTGAAGTCGATGTTTCCGTAAAAACATTTGAACCACAAAGACACAAAGTAGATCTCTTCGTCGTGGTTAAAGCTTTGATCGTTGAGTGGCGTTACGCGGCGTGTTCGAGGTTTTCACGAATGATGCGCGGATGACGTGCGGCGATTCGCAGCAACGCGATCGCTGGACCATCGGGCTGGCGGCGACCCTGCTCCCAATTGCGAAGTGTGTGGACGCTGATACCGATCGCCTGAGCAAATTGCGCTTGAGTCAATCCGACGAAACGCCGAAGCACGGATATGTCGGAGCCCGATTCGAAGCGTCCCAGCATAAGACGCTTGCGTAGTCTTGCAGGGATGGCGGTCGCCAGTTGTTTCGCCGTCAACTCAGGAACAACTCTGATCGGTTCTTCCCACGCGTCAGGATTGTTGGCGTCAGCTTTGAGCTGCCGCTCGATTTCCTCGAACGAACTTTTTTTTCTCGTCGTCATACTTCCCATCCTGTGATGACGCGGATTACGCCCTTCGTTCTTTCGTAAACAATCAGCTTCAGAGTACGTCCAGAATCGGTACGTCCGATCAACTGATAACCGGTTCCGCTGCGCTTGTTTCTCCGGACATCGAACGGACTCCAGAATACATCCATCGCTTCGGAAGCGGAGACACCGTGACCGCTGAGCTCTTCTTCGTCGAATTCGAACTCGAAGGCGTTCGGATCAAATTTCTGCCAGAACACCATGCGTTGGCCGATGATAGCGTTTCGGCAGAGCTTGCCTTCGCCTAATTGGTATCGATCTCCCGCATCTGTCGCAACTGCTGCGCCCACGCCATCGTCACTGCGACGACCACCAGCGTCATGATTCCGCCGAAGATTACCGAGGGGACTGTGCCGAGGAGGCGCGCGGCGAGGCCGGATTCGAAGGCGCCGATTTCGTTGGAGGAGCTGATGAAGATCTGATTGACCGATGAGACGCGGCCGAGCATGTGTTGTGGCGTCAGGGTCTGAAGAAGCGTCCCGCGGATGATCACGCTTACGTTGTCGGCCATCCCGCCGGCGGTGAGCAGCGCGAACGAAATCCAGAAGTTGCGGGAGATGGCGAAGCCGATAATGGTCAGACCGAAGATCGCTACGGCGGAAAAGAGTGCGCGTCCGGTGCGGCGCATCGGAGGGCGATGCGCGACGATGATGCCGGTCACCAGCGATCCCGCCGCCGGTGCGGCGCGCAGGATGCCGAGGCCTTGCGGGCCGGCGCCGAGGAGGTGGGCGAAGATCGGGAGCAGCGCGACTGCGCCGCCGAAGAGGACTGAGAAGAGGTCGAGCGTCATCGCCGCGAGCAGGATTTTCTGCTGCACGATGAAGCGGATTCCGATGCGCAGGCTTTCGCCGATCGGCATCGCTTCGCCGCCTTGCGGGCGCGCGTCGTGCGCGATCAGCCAGAGCGCACCGAGCGAGAGCGACATCAGCACCGTCACGACGCTGTAGGCCGCCGCGGGGCCGGCGAAGCCGTAGATCAATCCGCCCATTGCCGGTCCGAGGACGGCCGCGAATTGCCAGGTCGAGCTGCGCCACGCCACCGCGTTTGCGAAGAGATCGCGCGTCACGACCTCGGCGGACAACGCGGTGAACGCCGGCCGGATGAAACTGCGCGCGATGCCGCTGAGAAAGATGACCAGGTAGATCGGCCAGACATGTCCTTTACCGATCATCCCGCTCGTCGTGAAAAGCAGCAGCGCGATCGCGGAGAGCACCATGGCGAAGGTTCCGGCGATGGCGATCGGGCGACGCGGCAGGCGATCGGCCACGTGTCCCGCATACAGCGACACGGCGATGAATGGCAGCGCCTCGGCCAGGCCGATCATCCCGAGGGCCAGCGGATCGCGCGTGACCTCGAAGACCTGCCAGCCGACCACGACGATCTGCGCCTCGCGCGCGACGGTGGACATGGCGTAGCCGAGGATCAGCCAGAGAAAGTTTCTGACGCGCAGCGCGGCGTACGGATCGTGCGTGGCCAAGCGGCTGCGGAGGGTACCATCGCGTCCGATGAGGTTCACGAAAACGCAGGCCGCGTACGCGCTGCTGATCGTCTGCGCATCCGCGCGGCTGATGCTGCAGATGGCGGCGCTGGCGCCGTACGCGGGATTAGACGAGGTCTACCACGTGGCGCGGCTGACGTTCGTCCGCGCGGAACATCGCAATCCGACGACGAGCGAGGTGTCGGTTGCGCCGTATTTGATGAGGAGCATTGACGCTTCCACAGCGGACGGGACGTCCGCGCTCCCAGGAGTGATGCCGTCGATGGGTGAAGGGGGCGAACGATGGCCGGCGATCGTTGCGGCTCGTGGCCGACGCGTCGTGGTCGATCGTCCGCTGATTAACGCCGATCTCAAACCGTACGTCGTCAAGAATTATGAAGCGCAGCAGACGAGCATTTACTACTCGTTGATCGCACCGCTCGCGCCCATCCGCACCGCGCTTTTCGAGCTGCGGGTCTGGCGCGCGATGTCGCTGCTCTTCGCGCTGATCACGATCCTCGCGACGGCTGAAATCGGACGGCGCTGGCTTGGACCGATCGGCATCCTCGGCGGCGCGATTCTCCTCTCGCTGCCGACGTGGGAAACGCTGGTGATGCGCGCGGGCAACGACGCGTTCGCGTGCATGCTCGCCGCGCTCGCGGTGCTGATCAGCGTTTCCGCGCCAAAACGCGCGATCGGCCTTGCGGCCGAGGCCATCGTGTGGGGCCTGGCGCTGAACGCGAAGATGTATACGTGGCCGCTGCTGATCATCCTGCCGATTTTGTGGTGGCGTCAGCGCGCCCCGAAAACGCGCGCGATCGCGGTGACGATCGTTGCGGTGAGTGCTGTCCTGCTCACATTCGCCGAGCTTTCGTCGCGAACGCGCAACCCGCTCGGCATCGTCGCTTTCGATCGTCCGGGCGGTGTCGCGTACGAGGCGAAGGTGAACATCGGCGAAATCGTTCGCGTGACGATTGCGTCGTTCGCGTGGACCTCGGGGCAATTCAATGACGCGTTGCGGCCGATTGCGATCGCGCTGTTTCTCGGTCCGATTCTCGTTGCGATATTTGTTGCGAAACGGTCGAAGCAGCCGATGCAACTCGCCTTCGCTGCGCTTGGCGCGTTCGCGCTCGCGCAGACGTACAACGTCGTCGCCTGCGTGCTCGCGAACCGCGGCGGGAATCCGATTCCGATCGGCGGGAAGGAAGGGTGGTACTGGTACGTCCTCGCGCCGGTGGTCGTCCCCGCGCTGCTCCTTCCGGCCGTAAGACGCTGGCGCGTGGTGGCATGGTGGATCGTGCTGTGGGACGTCATCATCTTCGAAGGCGCGCTGTTGCCGGACTTCGCGGGCATGACCTCGCCGGCGCACGGTTCGATCCTCTTTCGATGGGGACCGCTGCACTTGCCATTCACCGCGTCGCTCGACGGCATCGGAGTCGGACCGCTCGCGGCATGGGCGACCGCAATTCGCATCGTCCATCTGATCGCGTTCTTCAGCTTAGAATCGTTTTTGCAACACATGAGGCCGAATGACCGAAACACTGACGTTGCCGCCGCGCGCTGACGCGCATAAATCCGAACGCATCCCCGTGGCCGTCCTCGGCGCGACCGGCTCGGTCGGTCAGCGCTTCGTGCAGCTGCTCGAATCGCATCCGTGGTTTCGCCTGCACGAAGTCGTGGCCTCGGAACGCAGCGCCGGACGCTCGTACGGCGACGCGGCCGACTGGAAGCTCGACACGCTCCTCCCGAACGCCGCCGCGTCGCTCGAAGTGAAGCCGCTCGGCGCAGCGCTCGAATCGCGCCTCGTTTTCTCCGGACTCGACTCCTCCGTCGCCGGCGAAGCCGAGGACGACTACGCGAATCGCGGATGCGTGGTCGTATCGAATTCGCGCAACCACCGCATGGACACCGACGTCCCGCTGCTTATCCCCGAGCTCAACGCCGATCACCTCGGAGCCATTGATGGCCAGAAAAAACGGCGCGGCGGCAACGGCTACATCGTCACGAATCCGAATTGCTCGACGATCGGTTTGGCGATGGCCATCGCGCCGATCGAGCGCACGTTCGGCATTGACCAGCTCCACGTCACCACGATGCAGGCCATCTCCGGCGCCGGCTACGCGGGCGTTTCGTCGTACGCGATTCTTGACAACGTCATTCCGTACATCGGCGGCGGCGAGGAAGAAAAGATCGAGACCGAGCCGCGCAAGATCCTCGGCACGTGGGACGGCGATCGCTTCACCGACGCGCCGTTCCGCATCTCCGCGCAGGTGAATCGCGTGCCGACCATCGACGGTCATCTGATGACGATCTCGCTCAAGCTGCGCGACGGCGCAGTCGATCTCGATGAGATTCGCCAGTCGATCATCAACTTCACCGGCGAGCCGCAGCGCCTCAATCTCCCCTCGGCGCCGAAACAGCCGCTCCACTACGCCGCCGAACCCGATCGCCCGCAACCGCGCCTCGACCGCGACCGCGAAGGCGGCATGGCCGTCACCGTCGGCCGCCTCCGCCCCTGCCCGCTCCTCGACATCCGCATGGTCGCCCTCGTCCACAACACCATCCGCGGCGCAGCCGGAGCAGCGCTGTTGAATGCGGAGCTGCTGGATGCGAAAGGGATGTTGTGAAAAGTGGATTAGTAGATGAGTCGATTAGTGGATTAGGAAAGCAGATCGTGTGCGAGTGCCCTAATCCACTAATCACTAATCCACTAATCCACTGGCCGGGTGGTCGGCCATGATCGTCATCAAATTCGGCGGTACCTCGGTCGGCGACGCGGAGCGCGTCGCCAATGCGATCGACATCGTCGCGGAGCGGCGCGAGTTGAATCCGATCGTGGTCGTTTCGGCGCTTGCGGGCGTGACGAACGATCTCGTCGCGGCCACCGAGGCGGCGTGTGCGGGGGATGGTGATCGCGTGAAGGCCATCATCGATCGCGTGCGGCAGCGGCACGAAGACGTAGCCATGCGCCTCGTGCAGCAGAAGTTCGATTTCTTCGAAACGTTCGTCAAGCGGCTCGACAAACAGATCGAGGAAATCCACACGATCCTGCGCGGCATCACGCTGCTGCGCGAGGTCACTGCGCGCGCCCACGACAAAGTCGTTTCGATCGGAGAGAAACTGTCGTCCGTGCTCTTCGCCTATTCGATGATGATGCGAGCGCTGCCCGGCGAGCATGTCGAATCTGAGGACGTCATCTGGACGAACGATCAATTCGGCAGCGCTACGCCGCGGATGGATCTGACCGCCGAGGCTGCGCGAAAAACGCTGCTGCCAATCGTGGAGCGCAATCACATCCCCGTCCTCGGCGGCTTCATCGGACGCACCGTCGACGGCGCCACGACCACACTCGGCCGTAACGGTTCCGACTACAGCGCGGCGATCGTCGCTGCTGCGGTTGGTGCGTCCGAGGTGCAGATCTGGACGGACGTCGATGGACTGCTGACCTGCGATCCGCGTTTCGTTCCGTCCGCGCGCGTCATCGATCACCTCTCGCACGAAGAGGCGGCGGAGCTGGCGTCGTTCGGCGCGAAGCTGCATCCGCGCACGCTGGAGCCGGCCATCGAGGCGGGCATTCCGGTGCGCGTGCTCAACACGCACAATCCTGCCTCGCCGGGCACGCTCATCACGCGCGAAGGCACCGCGCGCGCGGCCGGGCCGCGGTCCGTTGCGCGGAAGCGGAACGTCACCGTGGTTCACATGACCTCGAACAAGATGCTCGGCGCGCATGGTTTTCTGGTGAAGCTGTTTCACGTGTTCGAAGAGCTGGAGATCTCGGTCGATCTCATTGCTACGTCCGAGGTTTCGGTTTCGGTGACGGTCGACGAGCAGCATGATCTCGATGAGCTGAAGACGCGGCTCACCGGCGTTGCCGACGTCGAAGTCATCGACCGTCAATGCATCATCGCCATCGTCGGGCGCAATCTTTTGGCCGATGCGATGGTCGGCGCGCGTGTGTTCGAAGCGATGCGCGGCGTGCCGATGCAGATGCTTTCGCTCGGCCGCTCCGGTCTGAACCTCAGCATCGTCATCGACGACGCGAAGTCCGATGAAGCGATCCAGCGCATTCACGCGGCGCTATTCGAGCAGGCGGTGGCGGTGTGAAGATCGCCATCCACGGCTACGGCAAGATGGGGCAGACGATCGAGAAAGTCGCGCGCGAGTCGGGTCATGAAGTCGTCTGCATTCTCGACGTCGATCGCGACGAGCCGATTGCCGATGCCGAGGTCATGATCGATTTTTCGCATGCGGGCGCGCTCGACGACACGCTGGCGCGCGCCTGTGACAACAAGTTGAACCTCGTCATCGGCACGACCGGTTGGAACGATCGATTGTCGGACGTACAGCAGCGCGTGGAAAGCGCCGGAATCGGGTGCGTGTACGCGTCGAATTTTTCGCCCGGCGCGAACGTCGTTTTCGCGCTGGCGCAGCGGGCAGGGGAGCTGGTTGCACGATTTCCGCAGTACGCGGCGGGCATGGAAGAGCGCCATCATTCGCAGAAGCTCGACGCGCCGAGCGGCACCGCGCTGCGCATCGCCGCGGCTGCGAAAACGGGAAGTGAGGGCAAACTCGATCCGCCCATCGTGTCGTCGCGCGTCGGCGCCGAGTTCGGCCTGCACACGCTCTTCTTCGATTCGCCCGACGACCTCATCGAAATCTCGCACCGCGCCCGCGGCCGCGAAGGCTTCGCCCGCGGCGCGGTCATGGCCGCCGCACTGCTGCGCGGCCGCAAAGGATTGTTTCGTTTCGAAGAGCTGGTGATGTCATGACGAAGTTTCGCGGCCTCGGCACAGCCCTCATCACGCCGTTCAAAGCCGACGGTTCGCTCGATGAAGCGGCGCTGGAACGCTTCGTCGATTTTCAGATCGACGGCGGCGTCGATTTCCTCGTCCCGTGCGGAACGACCGGCGAAAATCCGGCGCTGAGCGCGGACGAGCATCGCCGCGTCGTCGAGATCGTCGTGCGCCGCGCCAACGGGCGCGTGGCCGTGCTCGCCGGCGCCGGTAGCAATTCGACGCCGCGCGCGATCGAGCTGGCGGAGCAGGCCATCGACATCGGCGCGGACGGCGTCCTGACCATCACGCCGTACTACAACAAGCCGACGCCGGACGGACTGAGACGGCATTTCGGAATGCAGGCCGAAGCGATCGAGCGAAAAAAATCAGGCTTCCCGATGATCATGTACAACGTCCCCGGCCGCACCGGCGTGAACATGACCGCGGAAACGACGCTGCGCATGGCCGCGGAGATCCCGAACATCATCGGCGTCAAGGAAGCGTCGGCGAACCTCGAGCAGATCATGACCGTGATCCGCGATCGCGCCGACGGCTTCCTCGTGCTCAGCGGCGACGACGCCTGGACGCTTCCGATGATCGCCGCCGGCGCGGACGGCCTCGTCTCCGTCGCCTCAAACGAAATCCCGCGCCTGATGTCGGACCTCGTCACCGCCGCGCTCCGTGGCGATTTCGCCGCCGCGCGCGCCATTCACTACCGCGTTCTCCCGCTCCTCCTCGGCAATTTCATGGAGTCGAATCCGATCCCCGTCAAAACCGCCTGCAAACTTCTCGGCATCATCGAGAACGACACGGTCCGCTCGCCGCTCGCGCCGATCAGCGATGCGAATCGGAAGAAGCTCGAAGCCATTTTGAAAGAGTGTGGACTGTCGTAATGGCCAATCCGATTCAGGAGCGCCTCGCTGCCATCACGCCCGCCACCGATCGGATGGAGAGGGTGAAGACGGTCAATCTCTTTCTCGCCGAGTTGGAGAAAGGGGCGATCCGCTCCGCCGTGCGCGACGAAGACGGCGGCTGGCATGCGCAGACGTGGGTCAAGGAAGGAATCCTGCTCGCCTTTCGCACCGGTGTAGCGGCGGAGTTCGCGTCCGGCGCGCTGTCGTTCATCGACAAGGACACCATGCCGACGCGGCGTTTCCGTACGCAGGACGGGATCCGCATCGTGCCCGGCGGATCATCGGTGCGACGCGGCGCGTACATCGCGAAGGGCGTGGTGATGATGCCGCCGGCGTACGTGAACGTCGGCGCGTACGTCGATGAAGACACGATGATCGATTCGCACGCGCTGGTCGGCTCGTGCGCGCAGATTGGCAAGCGCGTGCACCTTTCCGCGGCCGCGCAAATCGGAGGCGTTCTCGAACCGGTCGGCGGACTGCCGGTCATCATCGAAGACGACGTCGTCGTCGGCGGCAACTGCGGCATTTACGAAGGGACGATCGTCCGCGGCCGCGCCGTGATCGGCGCCGGCGTCGTGCTCACCGGTTCGACGCCGGTCTACGACACCGTGCGCGGCCAGATCTATCGCCGCACCGCCGGCCGTCCGCTCGAAATCCCATACGGCGCGGTGGTCATCCCCGGTTCGCGTCCGATGAAAGGCGAATTCGCCGCCGCGCACTCGCTGCACGTCTCCACGCCGGTGATCGTGAAGTATCGCGACGAGAAAACGGACAGCGCCACCGCGCTCGAGGATGCATTGCGGTGAGCGGGCATCAAGCCGCCAAGCGCTTCGACGGCATCGAAATCTCCCTCATTCGCCAGATCAACGCGCTCGCCACGCCGCTCTGCGTCAACCTCGGCATCGGCGAGCCGAATGTCGAGCCGAACGAGAACCTTCGCCGGCTCGCTGTCGAGGTGGCGGAAAAGGGATCGTGGCACTACACGCCGAATCCGGGAACGCTGTCGCTGCGCAAGCTGATCGCGGGCGACAGTGGATTCGAACCGAACGAAGTCTGCGTCACCGCCGGCACCGAGGAGGCGCTGTTCTCGATTTTTCAGGCGTACGTCGATCCGGGCGATGAAGTGCTCGTGCCGAATCCCGGATTCATTTCGTACGCGACGCTGGCGCGGATCGCCGGCGCGACGGCGGTGACGTACGACCTCGAGCCGCCCGATTGGCGCGTCGGCGTCGATGCGCTGCGGAAGAAAATAACGCCGAAGACGAAGCTGATCATCGTCAACTCGCCGTCGAATCCGCTCGGCAACGTGATCGATGCGGACACGCTGCGAGCGATCGCCGATCTCGGTCCACTCGTCGTGAGCGACGAGGTCTACAACGAAATCTGGTACGACGAACGGCCGCCGTCGATGCTCGGACTGTCTGACAACGTCATCGTCGTCGGCGGCATGTCGAAGAGCCACTCCATGACCGGGCTGCGCCTTGGATGGGCCATTGCAGCCGAGGCGGTGATGAAGCCGATCGTGACCGCGCATCAATACATCGCCACGTGCGCATCGTCGTTTTCGCAGTCGCTGGCGGAGTCGATCTTCATGCATCCGGGGTGGAACCAGGCCTGGCTCGAAGGGATGCGCTCGCAGTTCCGCAAGCAACGGGAGAAAGCGCTGGCCGCAATCGAACGCGAGATCGAAGTGACCATCCCGCCGCCGTCCGGCGCGTTCTACGCGTTCGTCCCCGTGCCGTCGTGCGACACCGTCACGTTCGCGAAAACGCTGGCCACCGACGCCGCGGTCCTGGTTATCCCCGGTGTCGCGTTCGGCTCGCTCGGCGAAGGCTTCATCCGCATTTCGTACGCCGCGAAGCCCGACGACATCAACTACGGCATCGGACAGATCGGACGCTGGCTGCGCGCGGCCGGACGATGAAAGGCAACATCGCCCGAAACTTGCAACGGCATCGCCGAGGATTCAGTACCATTCGCGCCGCCATGAAGTTGAAGTCGAAACCGGACACCGAAAAACTGCCGGTACCACCGCCTACCGACTCGGTCGCAGCGTCGGAGATTTCTCTCTATCGCAACGTGCTCAAGATCAAAAAGGAGCACGACCTCGAGGAGCTCGGCATCTCATTCTGGGACGCGCAGACGACGATTCAGTGGTCGTTCAACGCCGACCAATACTTCCACGCCGCGTCGACGATGAAGCTGGCCGTGCTCCTCGGCGTCTTTCGCGAGATCGATCGCGGCGAGCTCGCGCTCAACTCGCCGGTGCACGTGCGCAACCGCTTCACCAGCATCGTCAATCAGGAGCCGTTCATGCTCGACCTCGGCCGCGACGCCGATCCCGACGTCTACGGCCACCTCGGCAAGACGCTCACGGTCAAAGAGCTGGCGTACTGGATGATCACGAAGTCGAGCAACCTGGCCACGAACCTGCTCGTCGACGTCATCGGCATCGAGACGATTCAGTTCGCACTCGATGAACTGGACATCGACGGCGTGCGCGTGTTGCGCGGCGTCGAGGATCAGGCCGCGTTCGCCGCCGGTTTGAACAACGAAGTCACCGCGAACGGACTGCTGAAAATGTTGCGCGTCATCGCGGACGGCAAGGCATTTTCCGAGGAAGCGTGCAAAGAGATGCTGGAGATCATGCTCGAACAGCAATACCGCAGCGGCATCCCGGCCGGTCTTCCGAAGGCCGCGCGCGTTGCACACAAAACGGGCAATATCTCGACCGTGCATCACGACGCCGGAATCGTTTTCCTCGAAGGCCGCAAGCCGTACGTGCTGGTGATCCTCACGCAATTCGGCGCTGACAAGGGCCGCGGAACGGCCGTCGCCGACGTCTCGCGCGACATCTACAACACGCTGGCCGGGCTGACGTATGAGTGACCAGGTGTCGATCAAGGTCGTCGACGCCTTCGATCTCGATGACGAGTTGCGGTCGCTGCTCAAACCGGGCGAGATGATGCGCGATGCGCAGGGCCGCCGCCATCGCCTGCCGCGCTATTTCTACGAGATCCCGGACCACGAGGCGGCGGTGAGCATTCGTCTATCTCCGCATTTCGGATTGAACGAATTCGTCCTCGTCGATCTGAAGGAAGCGCCGCGGCTGCAGCAGTTCCCGCGCTACGTTCCGTGCGCGGTGCGCGTGCTGGCCTTCTACCTCGAGCAGTTCCGGCGCGAGGTGGGCGCCTCGGTGCACATCGCCGTCAACGGCGCGTACCGCTCGCCGTCGCACAAGCTCTCGCAGACCGCGACGCCGCACATGTGGGCAACCGCCGCCGACGTCTACCGCATCGGAACCGCGATCCTCAAAGGCAAAGAAACGATCGAAAAGTACAACGGCATCGCCGAGGATTTGAGCGACGACATTCACGTGCTGCCGTACGGTCACGTGACTGGCCTCAATGCTGACGATCACGTCCACATCGACCTCGGCTACATCACCGTCATCCCGCGCGAGATCAGCGAAGACCGGATGGAAGTGCCGCAGGAAAATCGTCCGCGATTCGCGTTCGAAGAGCGGCGACGGCGCGAGCGGCGGAATGGGGTGGCGAACGAAGAGCCGGAGAAGTAGCGCGCGTTTCAACGAAGTGCCGAGCCTCATCAGCACAGACAAGAGTGTCTGTGCCACATGGCTTCGCCATTGATTTACAAGCCTTACCGGCGGCGCCGGTGTGGCACAGACACTCTTGTCTGTGCTTGCGCAAGATTCCGTGTCTGAACCTGCTAACCATTTACAATCCCGGCGCATGAAGAGCGCCGTCGCGTCCGCCCTCCTCCTCTTCGCCGTCACCCTCTCCGCAGCCACCAAACCCAAGCCCGCTCCGTTCAACGTCGTCGAGGCCAGCATCTCCGACATGCAGGCCGCGCTGAAGGACGGACGCGTCACGTCGCACGAGCTGGTGCAGCAATACCTCATCCGCATCGCTACCTATGAGGACAAACTGCATGCGGCGATCACCGTCAATCCGAATGCGCTGAAGGAAGCCGACGAGCGCGATCGCGAGCGCGCGGCCGGAAAGGTTCGCGGACCGCTTCACGGCATTCCGATCGCGCTGAAGGACAACATCCAGACCACCGACCTGCCGACGACCGGCGGAGCATTAGCGTTCGCGAATCTCGTTCCGCCGTACGACGCCACGCTGACCAAGAACCTGCGCGATTCGGGCGCGATCATCCTGGCCAAGACGCAGCTCACCGAATTGGCGAACTGGGTGGCCGGCAATCCGCCGATGCCGACGAACTACAACGCGCTGAACGGCTACGGCTTCAATCCGTACGATCCGCGCCGTGATCCGCGCACGGAAACCGGCGACGGACGTCCCGCGCTCGCGACCGGCGGATCGAGCTCCGGCGCCGGCACGACCGCGAACTTCTGGGCCGCGAACGTCGGCAGCGAGACCTCGGGATCGATCCTCAGCCCGTCCAACCAGAACATGCTCGCCGCGATCAAGCCAACCGTCGGCCGCATCTCACGCTACGGCGTCATCCCCATTACCGCCGACCAGGACACCGCCGGTCCGATGGCGAAGTTCGTGACCGACGCCGCGATCCTGTTCGGCGTTCTCGAAGGCAACAATCCCGATCCGAACGACGCGGCCACGACGCGCTGCACGGCGCCGCCCAACCACGACTACACCGTCTTTCTGAAAAAAGATGGACTGAAAGGCGCGCGCATCGGCATCCCGCGCGCCGGTTTCTACGACAAGTTCACGCTTCCCGGCGCCACCACGCCGCGCGGCGGACTCAATGCTGAGCAGACCAAGGCGATGAACGAGGCGATCGACGTCCTCAAAGCGCAGGGCGCGATCGTCGTCGATCCCGCAGACATCCCCAGCGTCGTCGACAAGAACGCCGCCGACAACTACTTCCTCTGGGGCGTCTGCACCGACATGGACGACGTGAAAGGGAAGAAGTGCTCGATCGATCTCGCGTACGGCATGGAGCGCGATTTCAACAAGTGGCTGGCATCCCTTGGCACGGCCGCGCCGGTGAAGTCGCTGGCCGAACTGCGCAAGTGGAACACCGACCACGCCAAGATGGGCGCGATCAAGTATGGGCAGTCGCTGCTCGACATCTCCGACGCCATGGACCTCGATCTCTTCAAGGCCCGCTACGAATCCGACCGCGCCAACGACATCCGCCTCTCCGCCACGCACGGCATCGACGAGGTGATGAAGGCGCAGAACCTCGACGCGCTCCTCTTCCCCGGCCCGGGCGGCGCCTCGATCGCCGCGCGTCCCGGCTACCCGACGGTCATCGTTCCGTGGGCGATGGTCCCGAACGCGCCGCAGACCGCGTTTCCGGAATCGTTCAAAGCATTGCCGCAGCCGTTCGGCGTGAGCTTCACCGGGATGGCCTGCAGCGAGCCGACGCTGCTCAAGCTCGCGTATTCATTCGAACAGGCGACGAAGAAACGGGTGCCGCCGCCGTCGACTCCCTAAAAGGCTTTTCACGCGGAGTCGCGGAGACGCGGAGCGGCCTTTCTCCGCGTCCCCGCGGCTCCGCGTGAACATTCACCGTGAGTTCGCAAGCAGAGCTCGCCATCGACGCTACCTTCGCGAAATGCGAAAACTCATCGCCGGTGGAATCGTCGTCGGATCGCTCGACATCACCTACGCCATCCTCTTCTGGTCCTTCCGCGGCGTGGCGCCGACGCGCGTCTTCCAGAGCGTCGCGGCGGGAGTGCTCGGCAAAGCCTCATTCAACGGCGGCATGAACAGCGCGCTGCTCGGCGCGGCGCTTCACTACTTCATCGCCTTCAGCATCGTGATCGTCTACTGGATCGCGGCGAAAGCCTTGCCGATGCTGACCCGCCACGCCGTCATCTGCGGCATCGTCTACGGCATCCTCGTCTATGTCTTCATGAACTACGTGGTGATCCCGCTGTCGAACGCGGCGAGGCCGACGCGATTCAATCTGCTGTGGGTTTCGTGCAGCGTGATCGTGCACATGTTTCTGATCGGATTGCCGGCGGCGCTGTTCGCGAAAAGCGCGATCACGTCCTCCGGATATGCGTCCGGTGCGTCCGGTCATTCTCCCGATTGAGCACTCCGCGCAGGTGTTCGCGGCAATAGATCGCGCCGTGATCGATCGCCGTTTTGCAGACCACGCAGCGGTTCTTGATCACCACTTTCGCGCCGCGCTCCAGGATGCGCATCACGATGCCGGCGGCGACCAGGATTCCGCCGAGGACCAGGGCGCGCTGCAGCATGAGCGGGGCGAAGAAGTCGACGAACGGCGCGTCTTCGTAGGTCTGCTGCAGCACGTAAAGAATGACCACCAGCAGAATGATCCAGAGCCCGAGGCGAAGCAGTGTGGACGACATGAGGGAAATTCAGGGTAGGACGCTCACCGAGGAGTGTCAAATTGCTGACGGACGACGAGTTGGGCCGGGAGGAAATCGACATCGATCGTCCCGTTGCGGTCCGTCCTCCACGAATGAACGCCGCGGCTGCGCAGCGATTCGAGGACGCTCGGATGCGGATGTCCGAACAGGTTGTGCTGCCCGCAGGAGATGAGCGCGATGCGCGGATGGACGGCGTCGAGCAGCAGCGGCGTCGATGACGTCTTGCTGCCGTGATGTCCGACTTTGAGCACGTCGGCGCGAATCTCCTGCGAAGCCAGCGACTCCTCTGCATCGCGTTCGACGTCGCCGGTCAGCAGTGCCGTCCAGCGGCCGATGATGACGCGCAGAACGACGGAGCTGTTGTTCTCAGGCGAGTGTTTGAACGTGTGATCGGCCACGAACGCGTGCAGCGACATGCCACCGACGGTGCGGACGTCGCCGTCGCGCACGAGGTGAATCGGAATCGCGCGCCGCGAGCAGGCTGCGAGCACGCGTTGCGCGCAGTCGCCGCGAAAACGGCGCGGCGAAATCCAGACGCTGCCGACGTCGAGGTTTTCGAGCACGGCCGGCAATCCGCCGCAGTGATCGGGATGGACGTGCGTTAGCACCGCGACGTCGATCCGCCGCACGCCGCGATCGACCAGCATCGGCAGCAACTCCTGTTCGCCGAAATGCGCATCGCCGAGCCGGCCGCCGGCGTCGATGAGGACGGCGTGATGCGGGGAGCGAAGGAGAAGCGAATCGCCCTGGCCGACGTCGAGCATCGTCAGCCGCGGATTCGTCACGTCGGCGCGTCCAACGATCAGTGCGGCGGCGAGCGGAATCAACATCGCCGCGAAGATCGCGACCGCGCGAACGCGTCCGCACAGAAATGCGATCGACAACATTGCCATCGCGTAGCCGCAGATGATCGCGAGCAACGGCGGCGCAGCGAAGTAACCCCACATCGGAGACGCGGCGCCGTTCACGAACGTGCAGACCTTGTGGAGCGCGCCGATGACTTCGAAAAGCATCGCGCACGGCAATGCGCAGGCGGCCGCGGAGACGATCAGCATCGCGAACACGATCGGCGTCAGCAGCAACGTCATCAGCGATCCGCCGAGCGCGTACTGGTGGAAGTGGAAGAGCGTGAGCGGCGTGATCGACAACTCCGCCGATGCCGCGTACGTGAGCCAGCGCGTGCGGCGCGCCGCCAGCGCTTTCCCGGCGAAGAGCAGCGCGGCGGCGCCGGCGTACGTCAGATGAAATGCGGGTTCCGTGATGTCACCCGGCGCTATGATGAGCCGCAGCAGCGCGGCCACGCACCAGAGGTTTTCGAGCGTCGTCGGACGGTGCAGGATTCGCGATATCGCATAGACGCCGATGCCGATGCTCGCACGCGACACCGACGCCGACGGGCCGATGAAGAGCGGCGCGGCGACGGCGAAGAGCAACAGCGACCAGTCTCCCGCGCGCGGCGCGTGCAGCCAGCGCAGCATCAGCGCGATCAGTGCCGCCGCGAACGCGATCTGCAGTCCGGAGAAGACGAGCAGGTGATACGTGCCGCCTCGTTTGTAGCTGTCGCGAACGTCGTCAGTCAGCCGCTCGCCGCGCCCGAGCACCAGTGCCTCGACGAGCGCAACCTCGGTCGGATACGTACTCGCGAACGGGCGGACGCGATTGGCCAGCGCGCGATTCCACGCGGACGGCGTGAGCGGATTCAGCGAGCCTTCGTACGACATCAGCCGCGGCGATTTCACCGTCAGCACCGCATCCCCTTTCACGCTGCGCCGCAGAAATCCCTCGGCACGAACGGAGCGCTGCATATCGATCGTTGTGGGATCAAACCGCGTGTAGATCGTGATCGGCAGGTCGATGCGAACGCCATCCGCGACGAAGCGCGCGCAGCGCAGTACGTGCGCTTCGCCTCGCGACGACCAGTCGCGATCGATCGGCGCGACGACGGTTACGAAGCGATCGGCGATCAGCGGTGCGATGGCGCGATCGTCATCAACGCTTCGTACGCGTGCATGCGTAGCCGCGCACACGCCGGCCGCAAGCGCAAGGCAGAGCATGGCCAGCCGCGCCTTGCGAATCGCGATCAGCAACACGGCCACGCACGCGAATCCGATCGCCTCGGCATACGAATGGCCGAGCGCCAGACCGGCGGCGTAGAAAATCAGCGGGAGTGCGGCAGGAACGTCACTTCGCACGCTCGAACGAAGCGAGCGTTTCCACGTGATGCGTGTTGGGGAAGAGGTCGAGGAGGTCGAGCGAAGCGAGTCGCCAACCTGACGCGATCAGCCGGCTCGCGTCACGGGCAAACGTTACCGGATCGCAGGCGAGGAAGCAAACCATCGCGTTCGTGCGCTCGGCGATCGCGTCGATGACGTTGCGCCGCGCACCGCTGCGCGGCGGATCGAGAAATACGAAATCGACGCGCGGCATGCGCTCCACCCACCACTCCACCGGCGCGTTCACGAGCGTCACGTTCGCCGGCACGTTGCGTTTCGCGCATTCGTGCGCGGCCGCCGAGCCTTCGATCGCCGTCACGCTCTCGAACAACGCAGCCAGCGGACGGCTGAAAAATCCGACGCCGGAGTAGAGATCGATCGCGGTGGTTTTCTTGGCGGAGCGAGCGGCGATGTTCGTCACCAGATTTCGCATCGTGCCGAGGAGGTGACGGTTGACCTGAAAAAAGGCGTCGGTGGTGACGTAGTAGCCGTCGATCATCAACTCGCCCTCGGCGACCAGTTTCCCGTCGACCTCCCACGTCTCGCCTTCGCGCGGATGTTCGCGCGTCTGCAGTCCGGCCACTTCGCAATCGGCCGGCAGCGGCACGACGTCGTTCGTGCGCATCGCGTAGAAGCCGACCTTGTTGCCGTCGCGATGCAGCCGGCTGCGCAGCCGGTAATTTAGCGGCGAGGGATGGATGGCGATCGGCGGCAGCGTGGCCGGATCGATCTTGCCGATGCGCCGCAGCGACTCCGTCAGGATCCGCTGCTTCGCCTCGAGCTGTTTGTCGAGCCGCAGCGACGTCCAGTCGCAACCGCCGCATTCGTTCGCCACCGGACACGGCATCGCGCGCCGGAATGGACTAGGTTCGACGACGCGCACCAGATCCGCATGCGCGAATCCCTTCTTCACCTCGAGCAGCCGCACGACGGCGACGTCACCTGGATAGACGTTCGTCGCGAAGATCGGGAACCCATCGACCCGCGCGATCGCCGCCCCGCCGGCAACGAGCTCCGTAGGTGCGATCGTGATTTCGTCGCCAGCGTTCATGGAGTGCGCAATATAGCCCTGGAGCGCGGGCGTCCCGCCCGCTTTGGCAAGTCGCAGGATTCTGCCAAGTACGGCGGGCGAGACGCCCGCGTTCCCGGGATCACACCACCGAATACTTGCGCAGAAAATCGGTGAACAGTGGATCGATTTCGCTTGCGGCAACGGAGAAGATGCGGTCGGCGTGGTAGTTGCCGGGGATGTCGATCACGTGCAGCTCCCTCGGCTCGTTGGCCGCTTCGTAGAGCGCGAGGGAGTGATCGTGGCCGATCAGCCAGTCGTTTTTCACGTGCACCAGGCAGATCGGCGCGTGGACGTCGCGGACGTCGTCGATGGCTTGCAGCTTTGGGCTGCGGCGAAAGTTCCAGTCGAAATGCGGGCGTTTCAGCGCCTGCGACAACGCGATGTGGCGGTGAAGCGTGAACGGATTGATGCGCGGCGTGATCCTGCCGAAATCGGCGACGGCCGAAATCAAAAGTAATGATGCGATCGGCAGCTTGTGCCGCGCGACGGTGGAGATCGCCACCGACGCCCCGTACGACAGCGCCACGATCGTGATCGAGTCGATCGGCAACTTTCGCAGCAGCTCCTCCGCCACGGCGGCCGTGTCGTAGTGCTCGTAGAGATTGAAGCCGTACGTTCCGCCGCTGTCGCCGTGGCCGCGCGGGTCAGTGATCGCGGTGCGGTAGCCGAGATCGCCGAGGTGGGAGGCGAGCGTCAGCATCGAGGGATGGCGCCGGTCGCGCCAGAAGCCTGGGATCACCAGCACCAGCGAGCGCGACGTCTGATCGTAGTAGTCGTAGGCGATCGATGTGCCGTCGAACGACTGCACCATGCCGGCCACCGGCGGCCGCGGAACGGGGTGAAGCGGAGCGGGAGCGCTTGACATGATGGCGTTCATCCGGGACTATAGCCGCTCGTTGAGCGCCGTATGCTCATCCTTCCTCGTTGTGCCCCCGGTAATCATCCTTGTTTGGAGTTCCTACGCATGAAGAAACTGTTGGTTGCCGTCCTGCTGTCCGCGATCGTCTGCTTCGCCGGCTGCAAGAGGGATAGCAACGCCAATACCGACACGGCCGCGGTCGATACGGGTGTGTCGTCGAGCGGTGCCAGCGCCACGGGGACGAGCAGCACTGACACGACCGTCACCACCAGCACCACGGCCACTTCGACATCGGGAACGAGCAGCACCGCCGCGTCGTCGACCGATACGATGGCTACGACCGCGACGACATCGACGCATTGACTTCCCATTTTTGCCCGTTTTATTTCCAGGCTGGCATCAACGTTGCCAAACTGTGCTACGAATAGTGTAGAAACCCGACTCCGAATCTCGAGTTGCGAAGCAGCCCGCTTCGCGGAGACCATTTCAACAAGCTGCCAAGGGGGGTGAGCAGGCACTCTTTTCCCAACCAATCCGACTTCCCACAAAAAACACTTTATCGAGAGGAAAAAACATTATGAGCAAGAAACTTCTGGTTCTCGTCACGGTTCTCGCGCTGAGCGTCTTCGGCTTCGCCTGTAAGAGCGAAACCAACAACAACAACACGGCCACCGACACCGCCGCGGCTTCGACCGACACGATGTCGACGATGTCGACCGACACTGCCAGCACCACCGGCACGATGGCCACCGACACGACCAGCTCGGGCACGAGCACCTCGGCCATGCCGGCCGGCACGATGAGCGACACCTCGGGCACCGCCATGACGTCGACGACGGCTACGTCGACCACGGGCACGACCTCGACGACGACCTCGGGCACCACCGGCACGACCACGATGTCGTCCACCAAGAAGCACTGATTCGCGATTTGCAGATTCGAGACGCCCCGCCGCAGTTCGGCGGGGCGTCTTTGTTGCGGACACATCCGTGGCATTTCTCTTGCTGGTTTCCTCCCGACCCTGAAAACGATCTATCTTGCGAGGCGCTTTGCCTCGCCGCGATTTCAAAATTTCAGCAGATGCGAAGGAGGTGAGGCAGGCACTCCCAGAAATCCGACATCGCAACTCATGTCGCAGCAACCGATTCACAAGCAACCATCTGAGAGGAACGACAAATGAAGAAAACCCTGATTCTCATCACCATCCTGGCCCTGACCGTCTTCGGCTTCGCCTGCAAGAGCGAGACGAACAACAACAACGTGACCGATACCGGCGCCGTCGCCACCGACAGCTCCACCACGACCAGCAGCTCGACGACGATGAGCACCGACACCTCGATGACCGGCACGACCGGCACGATGTCGACCGATACGACCAGCACGGTCACCGGCACCAGCAGCACCGGCGCGATGTCGACCGACACGATGGGCACGACCGGCTCGGGCACGATGACGTCGACCAGCGGTACGACCGGCACGGCCGCCACCGGCACGACGGGCACGACCTCGACCTCGTCCAAGACCACCACGAAGTCGACCACCAAGAAGCACTAACGATTCAACAGCTTGTTTTTCGAACGCCCCGCTTCGGCGGGGCGTTTTGCATTGCAGTGCACTCCAAAGTGCTTCGCACGAAACGGATGCGACATTTCGCCAAAGCCTCCCACTCCCTTTTCTCCGCCCCTCCGCGTCTCCGCGTGAACCGTCTCCCTTGAGCCTAACGCCGGGCTGCCAGATCGCGCTGCAACGCCGCAAACACGCGCCTCGTCTCGGCCTCGGCCGCATCGAGATCCCCGCTGTTGTCGATGACGTAATCCGCGTAACGCAGCCGCTCCTCGCGCGGCATCTGGTGCGCAATGCGCCGCGCGGCGTCCTCGCGCGTCATCCCGCGCGCGATCGCGCGGGCGAGCTGCGTTTCCGGATCGACGTCGACGATCACGATGCGGTCGTAGCGATCCTTGCCGCCCGCTTCGATGAGGAGCGTCGCTTCGATCATCACGATCCCTTCGCTCACGTCTCCCATCAGCCGCGCCTCCTCGGCGATGACGAGCGGATGAATCAGCGCGTTCAGCGCTTTCGCCGCCTCGGCGCTGGCGAAGGCGACGTCGGCCAGCTTGCGCCGGTCGATCGTGCCGTCGGGCAGAAGGATGCCGGAGCCGTACGTGCGGACGAGCGCCTCGTGTCCCGCTTCGCCGGGCTGGTAGAGGCGCGCCACGATCTGATCGGCGTCGACGGTGATGCATCCCAGCGACGCGAAGATGCGAGCGATGGTCGACTTGCCGCTGGCGATGCCGCCGGTCAAGCCGGTGCGGAGAATCATCGCCGCCGCCATTCCGCGGCGGTGACGGTGTTGCGCATCAGCATGGCGATCGTCATCGGGCCGACGCCGCCCGGAACGGGCGTGATCCACCCCGCCACGTCGCGCACGCGGGCGAAGTCGACGTCGCCGACCAGCACCGTCCCGTTCTTCGCCAGCAATCGCGATTTCTCATCGTCGTGCGCGACGAGGGCGGCGTCGGACGCGCCGAGGCGATTCATGCCGACGTCGATGACGACCGCTCCCGGCTTGACCATCTCGCGCGTCACGAGCAGCGGCTTCCCTACTGCGGCGACGACGATGTCCGCGCCGCGAACGGCCGCCGCCAGGTCGCGCGTGCGCGAGTGGGCGATCGTCACCGTCGCATTGCGCTGAAGCAGCAGCGCGGCCATCGGTTTGCCGACGATGTCGCTGCGTCCGATCACCACCGCGTTGCTGCCGGCGATCGCAACGTCTGTCGACTCGATCAAACGGATCACGCCCGCGGGCGTGCACGGCGCGAGCGTCGGGCGCCCGAGGTGAAGCTTGCCGACGTTGATCGGATGAAAACCGTCGACGTCTTTCGAGGGATCGATCGCGTCGATCACCTTTTTCGCATCGATCTGTTTCGGCAGCGGAAGCTGGACGAGGATTCCGTCCACCGCATCGTCGGCATTGAGGCGATCGATGTGCGCCAGCAACTCCGCTTCACTCGTCGATTCGGGCAGGATCAGCTCATCGCCGCGCAGTCCCAGCTCGCGCGCCTTTTTCGCTTTGCTCCGCACATAAACCTCGGAGGCGGGATCGTTGCCGACGCGGACGGCCACCAGTCCGGGCGCGATGCCGAGGGCAGCGATCGCGGCGATGACCTCCGCCTCGATCGTCTTCGCCACCTGTTTGCCGTCGATGAGCTGCGCCGTCATGGGCGCGACGTTACAACGCCCGCTACAATGCCCGCAATGTCCAAAGAAGACGATCGGGCCCGGGACGAGTTCACCAGCGAAGCGGAGGAGTTGCTCGACACGCTCTCGCGCGACCTCGTCGAGTTCGAATCGCAGGGGCGGGATGTGCGCCCCGAGGTCATCAACAAAATTTTCCGCGAAGTGCACTCGCTCAAAGGCCTCGCCGGCATGCTCGGTTTCGGCGAAATCTCCGAGCTCGCGCACAGCCTCGAGGACATGCTCGACCGGCTGCGCATGGGCAAGGTCGAGATCACGAAAGAGCTGATCGACCTCCTCTACGACGCCGTCGACTCGCTGAACCGGCTCGTGATTTCCGTCAGCGATCCGTCGGTGGGCAGCCTGATCGACGTCACCGGCCTCACGCGGCGCATCCATCAACTGGTCACGAATCAGCCCGCACTCGTCCACGGCAATCCGTTCGAAGATCTGACGCTCGACGATCAGACGCGGAAGTCGCTCACCGAGTATGAAGAGCATCGCCTGCAGGAAAACGTTCGGGCGCGGAAGCAGATCCTTGCGGTCGAAGTCCGCTTCGATTTCAGCAACTTCGACGAACGGCTGCGCGCGCTCACCGAGTTGCTGAACGCGTCGGGCGAGGTCATCTCCACGCTGCCGGCCATCGACAGCAGCGGCGGCTCGGGCATCGCCTTCCGGCTGCTGTACGGCTCGTTGCTCGACGCCGACGCCGTCCGCGCGCTGGTGCCCGAGGGGACGGTGACGTCGCTGCGGAAAGCGGAGGCGCCGGCGGTAGTCGCGGAAACGGAAATCGAGGAAGAGCAATCGCTGCGATCGATCTCGCAGACGGTGCGCGTCGACATCAGCAAGCTCGATCACGTCATGAACATCGTCGGCGAATTGATCATCGAGAAGACGCAGCTCGATTCGCTCACGCGCTCGCTGCACCAGGGGGAGGCGCTGCAGCAGGCGCGGCTCACCGCGCACGAGCTGACCAAGATCGCGCGCAATCTCGACCGCAAGCTCAACGAGCTGCAGAAGTCGGTCATCGAAACGCGCATGGTTCCGGTCGGACAGATCTACGCCAAGCTCTCGCGCACCGTTCGCAAAGTCGCGCGCGAGTTGAACAAAGAGATCGAGCTGGTGCTGCGCGGCGAAGACACGGAGCTCGACAAGGTCATGGTCGAGGAGCTGACCGATCCGCTGATGCACATCATCCGCAACGCGCTCGACCACGGCATCGAGCCGGCCGCCGAGCGCATCGCGAAGGGAAAAAATCCGATCGGCAAGGTCACGCTGAACGCGTATCAGCAGGGCAACTCGGTCGTGCTCGACGTCACCGACGACGGCCGCGGCATCGATCCCGAACTGGTGCGCAAGTCGGCCGTGAAGCGCAATCTCATCGCGCAGCATGATCCGTTCGACCAGCAGCGCGCGTACGAGATGCTCTTCACGCCCGGCTTCTCGACTGCTTCCGCCGTGAGCGAAATCTCCGGCCGCGGCGTCGGTCTCGACGTGGTCAAGAAAAATCTGCAGGAGCTGAAAGGCTCGATCGACATCCTCTCCGTTCCCGGCGAGGGGACGACGTTCCGGATCATGCTGCCGATCACGCTGGCCATCATCCAGGCGCTGGTCGTGCGCGCCGCCGGCGAGCAGTTCGCGATCCCTCTGACCTCGGTCGAAGAATCGCTGCGCATCTATTCGCGCGACATCCGCACCGTCGAGCGCCGCGAGGTGTTCACCCTGCGCGATTTCACCCTCCCGCTACTCCGCCTCGCCGACGCCTTCCGCCTCGACGGCGACCGCGAGGAAGGGCCGGACACGAAGTGGTTCGTGGTCGTCACGCGCTCCGGCGAAAAGGTGGCAGGCATCCTCGTCGACGCGCTCGTGCGGCAGCAGGAAGTGGTGATCAAGTCGATCGGCGAGCGGTTGAAATCGATCCCCGGCATCGCCGGCGCGACGGAAGTCGGCGAAGGAGAAATCGTGCTGGTGATCGACGTCGGAACGTTGATCGACGCATTCGGCGGCGCGGCGAGGGAAATGCGGGCGGGGGGTTTGGTGTGAAGCAGTAGATTCGTAGATCAGTGGATTAGTAGATTAGTGGTCTGCCTCGGACACTGCTTTCCTAATCGACTAATCCACTAATCGACTAATCCACTATGTTTGAAGAATTCTTCGGCCTCACCGCAAAACCCTTCGGCAAAACGCCCGATCCGGGCTTTTTGTATGAAAGCACCCAGCATGGCGAGGCGCTGGCGCGGCTGGAGTATGCGGTCGAGGAGAAGGAGCTGTCGCTGCTGGTGGGCGAGATCGGATCGGGGAAGACGACGCTGTCGCGCGCGCTCATCGACCGCATCGGCGACGCGCGGCCGGTGATTCTGCTGATCAATCCGCGCCTGACTCCGACGCAACTCCTCCGCTCCATCGCCTCGGGGCTCGGAATCCAGCCCGCGCGATTCCGCAACGAGCTGCTCGACCAGATCCACACCAAACTCTTCGAACTCTACGAAGCGGGACGCGAGCCGGTGCTGATCATCGACGAGGCGCAACTCATCCCGACGAAATCGACGTTCGACGAGATCCGGCTCCTGACCAACTTCCAGCTCGACGATCAGAATCTCCTCTCGGTCCTGCTCATCGGCCAGCCCGAGCTCGAAACGCGTCTCGAACGCGCGCACTACGCGCCGCTCCGGCAACGCATCGGGATGCGCTATCGCCTCGGGCCGCTGACGCTGGAAGAGACCGTGAAGTACATCGAACATCGCATCCGCATCGCCGGCGGGTCGCGGAATCCGTTCACCGAGGACGCCGTCCGCGCCATGCACGCCGTGAGCGGCGGCATTCCGCGTGTGCTCAACACGCTCGCCACCACCGCGCTGCTCGATGCCTTCGGCGACGACGCCGAAACGATCGACGCATCGCGCATCTCCGCCGCCGCCCGCGAACATCGTCTGCGCGAAGCGCCGCCAAAAGATGAGAGGATCGACCACGTTCATGGTTGATCTGGTGAAGATTCGCAAGAAGAAGGCTCGGGAGTCGGGAGCCGGGAGTCGGGAGTCGGAGCAGAAGCCGCCAGCAGAAGCTGCGATCTCGGCGCCGGAACAGGTCGTCGCGCAGCCTGAGCCCGCAGCCCCTTCTCCGACACCCGACACCCGACACCCGCCACCCGCGTCGAACAAACTCGAACAATTCAAATCCACCGCCGGCCAGCGCCGCGAGGGCTTCATCGAGCGTGATGCCGTAATCACCTCGGCCGATCAGGTCGAACTGCTGACCTTCATCATCGCCGGCGAGCAGTACGCGGTTTCGATCGAGCACCTCGTCGAGATCATCACGCCGCGCGAGGCCACGCAGGTGCCGAATGCCGATCCGACCATCGTCGGGATCATCTCGCTGCGCGGGACGATGGTCACCGTCATCGACGTCCGCCGCAAGCTGCGGCATCCGCCGGCGGCGGGCGGAAATGACGCGCGTGTCATCGTCGTTGAGCGCGCCGGCGAGATTCTCGGATTCGAAGTCGATCGCGTCCTGCGCGTGCTCAAAGTAGACTCCGCCGCCGTCGAGCCGCACCCCGTCGTCCATTCGAGTGAGCTGAGCGAAGCCGTCCGCGGCGTCTTCCGCCACGCCAATGCGTTGACGATCCTGCTCGATTTGGACAAGCTACTCGCCTGATTCATCGCCCAGACCCATGGACCTGACCTGCAAACAATGTGGCGCCCGCTTCCGCGCGGCGATCCCCGAGCCGCTGACGCGCGCCGTGCGCGTGGCCTGTCCGTCGTGCAAAAACCAGATGGTGCTCAAGCCGGCCGCTGCGGAGGCTCCGCCGCCGTCCGGCCAATCCGCAACGCTGCACGACACTCCGCTGCCGCAGCGCGTGCGCCGCACCGCCGCGATCGCCGATGAGGCGCGGCCGTTCCGCGCCTTCCTCGCCGAGCATCTTCGCCGCCTCGGATTCGACGTGATGACGTTCGAGTCCGGCGAGCAGGCGTTCGATTACATCAAGCGTTCGCGCGCCGACCTCGCTATCGTCAACGTTTATCTCAAGGGCCGCCTCGGCGTGGAAGTCACGGAGGACATTCGCGCCGATGCGTCGCTCGCGCACACGCGCGTCATTCTCATCGGCGCGCTGTTTCGCGCCAATCGCTTCCGCGCCAATCCGACGAATCTTTACGGCGCGGACGAATACATCGAAGAGCAGATTCCGGAGAAAGAGTTCCGGCAGATCATCCGCAAACTTTTCCCGCAGGTCGGGCACACCGAGGAGATGCCGGTCGAGCCGACGGAGTATGACGAAGCGCGGCGGCTGGCGCGGCTCATCCTCAGCGACATCGTTATCTACCATCCCGGCAAGGTGGAAGCTGGCATCCGCGACGACAACTTCTTCGACGTGCTGAAGACGGAGATTGCCGAGGGCCGCAACTACTACGACTCGCGCGTGCCGCTGCGCGTGCGGCAGAACACCGAGATTTTTTCGGAGACGCTGCAGCAGTTCGTGCGCATGAAGCGTGAGGAGATGGGCCGGCTGATGACGGGGACGGATCGATGAACGCCGATCCGCTTTTAATCGAGCAGGCGCGTTCCGCCGATCCCGACGCGAGGCAGAAAGCGGCGTATCTGGTCGCGCACATGGTGGACGAGCGCGACTACCCGCTGATGTTCGAGCTGCTCGGCGACAAAGACTGGCGCGTGCGCAAGACCATCGTCGACGGCTTCGTGCGCGATCCGCAACCCGAGGTCGTGACGGGATTATTGGACTCGCTGGCCGATCCTGAGAATGCCGGTAAGCGCAATTCCGCCACCGAGGCGCTGATCCGGATCGGTGAGGACGCCATCATTCCGATCGTCGACCGGCTGCGCATCGAAGGCGACGTCGACGTCCGCCTCTCGCTCGTCAACCTCCTCGGCGATCTTCGCAGCAGCGACGCCTTCGACATCCTCGTGGAGACGCTGGAAGGGGAGCCGGACATCAACGTCGCCTCGTCGATCGTATCGTCGCTCGGAAAGTATCGCGACGCGGCTGCGCTGCCACATCTGCTGCGCGTTCTGCAGCGCGAGGATCTGTGGCTGAAGTTCCACGCCATCGAAGCGCTCGGCGAAATCGGCGACCGCGCCGCGCTGCCGGCCATTCTGCCGCTGTACAAAGAGAAATCGCTGCGCAAGCCGGTGCTCGAAGCGGTCGGCAAGATCGCGGACGTCGGCACGGTCTCGTTCCTGCTGCGCATCATCGCCACCGACGAGAAGCTGAACCTGACGGCTCTGCGCGCGCTGGTTCGCATTGCCGAGACGAGCAAACCGAAGATCGTGGAACAGACGGAGCGGCTGCTCATCCAGCGCAAGTTCCGCGAGTCGTTTCCGGAATCGAAAATCGATCCGCTCATCGAGCATCTGCACGCCACGCCGAAGCGCGATGTGAAGACGTTCATTCTCAAATTCCTAGGCTGGTCGGGCGACGAACGCGCGCTGCCGGTGCTGATGAACTGCCTGGAGCATCCCGACTCCGCCGAAACGGCCGCGCAGGCGCTGATCGATTTCGGACCGCACGCGGTTCCGGCCATCCTCGAAGCGCTGCGCACCGCGGAAGAGGACGAGATCATCGCGCTCCTGCTGCGCGTGCTGAACGTGATCGGCGAGCGCGATGCCGGACCGAACATCCTGCCGTTGCTCGATCACGAGAATCCGATGATCCGCCGGCTCGCCATCGAGACGCTCGGCGAGATCGTCGATCCGCGCTCGGCCGATTACCTGCTGGCAAAACTCGACGATGCGGACGTCGCGTCGCAGCAGGCCGCGGTGAACGCGATCTCGGCGATGGTGGCGGCGTTCCCGGAAATCAAGCCGCAGGTGCTGACGAAGATTCGCCGCCTGCTGCAGAACCCTTCGACGCCGATGAAGCTCAACTCGCTCTCGGTCTTCGTCAACATCCAGGGCGAGGGGTATCACGACGAACTGCTGCTGGCGTCGAAAGACAGCGATCCGGTCATCCGGCAGAAGGCGGTCTCGCTGATGGGGATGTTCAGCGAGGAACGCTTCGCCGACGCGCTCGTGCTCTCGCTCGCGGATGAAGCGACGTCCGTGCGCCTGGCGGCGATCAACGCCATCGTCCGCCACCGTCCGGCGCAGGGCCTCGATCCGCTGATCTCGTCGCTCGAAGACTCCGACATCTGGATCCGCACCGCCGCCGCGCAGGCGCTGGGCGAGTATCGCAGTCCGGAAGCGATCGAGCCGCTGGTTCATCACCTCGATCACGACCTTCCGCCGGTGCGCATCGCGGCGATCGAAGCGCTTGGCAAATCGGGCGACGAGCGCGCGAAGAGCGTGCTTTTCGACTGCGCGCACGAGTCCGATCTCGAAGTCCGCCGCGCCGCCATCCTAGCCCTCGGGCGCGTGCCGGGCGACGAGGTGTTCGACTACCTGATGTTCGCGACGACCGATGACGACTGGCGCGTCCGCGCCGCGGCCGTGACCGCGGTGGCCGTTCGCGGCGACCGCACCGCACTGCCGGCGCTGCATTCGGCACTGCTGGATCCCGACACGTACGTGCAGCAATCCGCGGTGCTGGCGCTCGACAAGCTGCCCGACCGCGAGTCGTTCCCGCATCTGTTCCGGGCCCTCGAAAACAGCGCGATTCTCGACGAGGTCTCCGACCTCTTCGTGCGGCACAAACAGCTCTACCGCGATCTTCTGGAGGAGGCGTGGCGCACGGCCGACAGCCGTCGCGAGGTGGTGATCGCGGCGATTTTGCAGGCGATGAAAGAGAAGGGATGAGGGACCAGGGACGAGGGACGAGGGGTTGATTCCCTCGTCCCTCGTCCCTCGTCCCTGACTCATGTCCACATTCAACCTGTCCCTGAATCACCATCTCGATCTACCGGACGACGTGTTCCGGCTGATGCGGGATCAGATTTACAAGCGGACGGGGATGTGGTTCTCGGACACGTCGAAGTACCTCCTGCAGAAGCGCCTTTCGCCGCGCGCGCGCGAGCTGAATTTCGAATCGTTTCAGAAGTACTTTTACTTTCTGCAGTACGACCCGCGCGCCGAGGCGGAGTTCGATCAGATCTATGACCTGGTCACGACGAATGAAACCTATTTCTTCCGTGAGCCGGCGCAGCTGGCCGCGTTCGCGGACGAGATCGTGCCGGAGATCCTGGAGCGCAAGTCGGTCAAGAAAATCCGCATCTGGTCCGCCGGCTGTTCATCGGGGGAGGAGCCGTACTCGATCGCCATGCTGTTGAACGAGGCCGGCTACTACGAGCGCGCCGCGTTCGAGATTTTCGCCAGCGACATCAACCAGCAGGTGCTCGCCAAAGCGCGCCGCGGCCACTATCGGGAGAGTGCGTTCCGGGCCACGGACGGACCGCTGCGCGACAAGTATTTCTCGCGCAACGACGATGGTTCCTGGCACATCCACGACGACATCCGAAACCGCGTTTCCTTCGGCCGCCTGAACCTCTACGACGAGCCGCGCGTCTCGCTCCTCGGCCACCTCGACGTCATCTTCTGCCGCAACGTGATCATCTATTTCGACGATCAGTCGAAGAAGGTGGTGGTCTCGAATTTCTACAACCGCCTCACCGATGCCGGCTACCTCCTTCTCGGCCACTCCGAGTCGCTGATCTCGCTCTCCACGCAGTTCAAACTGCGCCACCTGAAGAACGACATGGTGTACCAGAAGTGATGCCGCTCCGTGCCCTCGTCATCGACGATTCCGCATATAACCGCGTGACGATTTCGCGGATGCTGGCGTCGTCGCCGGACATCGAGGTCGTGGCGACGGCCGTGAACGGCGAAGACGGCATCCGTCAGGTGATGCGGCATCGGCCGGACGTCATCACGCTCGACCTGGAGATGCCGGTGATGGACGGCTTCGCCTTCCTGCGCTGGCTGATGGCGAACCTGCCGACGGCCGTGATCGCGGTGTCGTCGCGTTCGTCCGACCGCAGCGTGTTCAAAGCCCTCGACCTCGGCGCGGTCGATTTCATCGCCAAGCCGGGCGGGCGCGTTTCGCCGCGGCTCGAAGAAATCCAGCGCGATCTCGTCGCCAAGGTGCTGCAGGTAGCCGATATCCGCATGGAGAACCTGCGCCGGCGCATCGTGGAAGAGGAGGAAGTTGCGCCCCACGAGGTCGAGCCGCCGGAAGTTTGCGAGGGCGGCATCGAGCTCGTGGCCATCGGCTGCTCCACCGGCGGCCCGCCCGCGCTGCAGCACGTTCTGCAGAACCTGCCGCTGCTGCCGGTTCCGATCGTCGTCGCGCAACACATGCCGCCCGCGTTCACGCGCCTCTTCGCGGAGCGCGTCAACAAACTGACCAGCTACACGGTGAAGGAAGGCGACGACGGCGAGCTGCTTCGCGCCGGCACCGTCTACGTCGCGCCGGGCGGGATGCAGATGGAGATCCGCCGCGTCAGCGAGGGTCTGCAGGTGCGCACGTTCGCGGCGAAGTCGAGCGATCTCTACGCCCCCTCGGTCGATCGCCTTCTGACCACGTCCAGCGACGCCTGCGGCGAGCGCCTGGTGGCCATCATCATGACCGGCATGGGCGACGACGGCGCGCAGGCGATCCGCCGCGTGCGCGAACGCGGCGGCCGCACGATCGCCGAGTCCGCGCAAACCGCCATCATCTTCGGCATGCCCAACGAAGCGATCAAGACCGGTTGCGTCGACCAGGTCCTCGCCCTCAACGACATCCCGCGCGCAATTGAGCGGCTCTGCGCGGGGTAAGGCGCGAATCGATTGGTGTCGAAGAAAGTCGTATCCTTCGTTTCACCATGAACTGGAGAATTTGCGATGAGATTCGACCGCATCACCGTTGAGCCGGAGAAGATGAACGGACAGCCGTGCATTCGCGGATTGCGAATCACCGTGAAGCGCGTCCTGCAGATTCTTGCCCAGTACGACGACCCGAACGAGCTCCGCGCCGATTACCCGGATCTTGAACCGGAGGACATCCGGCAGGCGCTTGGATTTGCCGCCGACAGTCTGGATGACAGAATTGAGATCGGGGACTATCTCGTACGGTGAAGTTTCTCATCGACCAGTCGCTCCCGCTCCGCTCGGCAGCCGTGTTGCGCGAAAAAGGGCAAGATGCATTGCACGCGAGAGAGGCTGATCTCGCGACAGCGCCTGACGACGTGATCCTGGAATGGTGCAGGTCGCGGGATCGGATCGTCGTGTCGCCCGACTCCGATTTTCCGACGCTCCTTGCCCTTGCGCGCGCAACGCGTCCCTCGGTTATCCGGATCTTCGCGCAGGGCCTTTCGGCCGAGGATGTGGCGGCGGTTGTTTTGAAGGTTGCTTCAAGTCACGAACCAATGCTGAAGAAGGGTGTTCTCGTCACGGTTCGTCGGCATTTGACGTCGTTCCGCGAACTGCCGATCGAGCGATAGGAATCGTTTCCTGCTTTGATAAATCAGTATTCACGCGCCTGGCAGCTGTAACTGAACTCGGGCCGTCTCCGCTGTGCTACTCTCCTTCGTCGTCCGAGAGAGTCCCCTCATGACTGAAGAAAGAGCTGAGAAGTTTCTCGAGCTGTTCAACAAGGGCAAGGAATTCACCGAGGAATTGCTGAGGGAGAATCAGCGCCTGCGGTATCGCCTCGCGTCGCTCGAAACCGAGGGGACGGCCGGCTTCAACGAGGAAGTGCAGCGGCTGCGCAGCGAAGTGCAGCAGCTCACCGAGGAAAACCGGCGCATCGCGCAGCGCTTCAAGGAAGTCGAAGAAGAGAACAAAGACTTCGCCAACCGCTACATCGAGGTCGAGGAGCAGAACAACAACCTCGCCAATCTCTACGTCGCCAGCTACCAGCTGCACTCCACGCTCGACTTCCGCGAAGTCATCCAGATCGTGCAGGAGATCGTGATCAATCTCATCGGCGCGGAGTCGTTCGCGATCCTGCTGCTCGATGAGAAGACGAACGAGCTGAAAGCGATCGCCTCGGAAGGCGAAGACGTCATGCCCGGAATCGAGTCGATCTCCACGCGCCTCGGCGACGGCATCCTCGGCAGCGTGGCGAAGACCGGCGAGAGCTACTACATCAATCAGGATCTCGAAGACGGCGGCAAGGTCTCGCTCGACAAGCCGCTGGCCGCGGTGCCGCTGAAGATCAAGGAACACGTCATCGGCCTGGTGGTGATCTACAAACTCCTTCAGCAGAAGGACTCGTTCTCGGCAGTCGATTACGAGCTGTTTTCGCTGCTCGCCGCGCATGCCGCGACGGCGATTTTCTCGTCGAAACTCTACTCGCAGTCGGAGAGGAAGCTGAACACGATTCAGAGCTTCCTCGACCTGCTGACGACGACGTCGTGAGGATCCGATAGTGGCAATGGATAACGCGAATTTTCTGGTCGTCGAAGACTCGCCGACCATGCGCCAGTTGATCTCGTTTTCGCTGAAGCGATTCAGGAACGCGCGGATCCTCGAGGCGGTCGACGGCGTCGACGCGCTCAAGAAACTCTCCGGTCCAGACCGGATCGATCTGATCCTGACCGACATCAACATGCCGGTGATGGACGGATTGAAGCTGGTCTCGCTGGTGCGTCAGAACGCGCAGCTGAAGAACATCCCGATCATCATCATTACGACCGAGGGAGCGGAAGAGGATCGCGAGCGCGGCCTGGCCCTCGGCGCGAACGCCTACATCTCCAAGCCGATCCAGTCCTCGCATCTGATCAAGACGATCTCGGAGTTGCTGGCGGCGGTGTGAGTTTTCGCCGCCCGGCGCTGATCGTTCTTCTCTTCGCTGCCGCGCGCATTCCTCTTCTCATCGTCCGCGCGCCGTTCTTCGACGAGCTGTTCACGCGCTGGATTTCTGCGAAACCGTTCGCGGAGATCGTGTCGGCGCTGCGATTGGATTCCGGTCCGCCGCTCTACTACTTCGCGGTGCGCTTGCTCGGCGATCCCTCGGTGACGGCGACGCGCGTCTTGTCGCTGCTCTGCGCGGCGATCTCGCTGATCCTGATTCTTCGGAAGAACATGATCGCGGCGCTCCTGTTTGCGGTGTTCCCACCGGCCATCCTCTTCGCCGCCGACGCGCGCGCGTACGCGATGTGCGCGATGTTCGTGACCATCGCGGTGCTGGCGGTCGATGATGATCGCCCATTCGCGGCAGCTCTCGCGTTGGTCGCGGCCGCGTACAGCCACTACTACGGCGTGTTGTTTTTCTCGATCCTCCTTTTGGAACGCGCCGGCGAGCCGGCGGCGGTCCGCCGGCGCTACGACCGCCGGCGCGTCTACGCACTCGCGATCGCGATCATCCTTTTCATCCCAGGGATCTGGCTCGCACTCCACCAACCGGCGGAAGCCCGCGCATGGATGAAAATCGCCTGGCCGGACGTGCTTTTCGTCCGCCCGCCGATCGCCATCGCCATCATCGGCGCGATCGCGGTCGCGATGTCGATTCGCGCCAACCGCTACGCGCTCATGGTCCTGATCCCGTTGCTACTCGCCGTCGCGTTGCGCGTCTACGTCCCGCTCCGGTTCGAAGCCGTCATCGCCGCGCCGTTCGCGCTGTGGCTGGAGGAGTCGCTGAAGCAGAATCGTTTTCGCCTCGCGCTGACGACCACGCTCGTCGCCGTCTGCGTCGTCTGGACGACGCTCGGCATTCTCGATCACGCTGAGCGTCCGCCTGATTCGTATCGCCAGGCAGCGACGTGGGTCGCGATGCACATCCCCGCGAACCAGACCGTCGTTGCCACCGGCTATCTCTATCTCGAGACGATCATGAACGGTCATCCGCGCGTGGCCGCGTTCCCGCCGGAGCAGGCGATGCATCCCGGCTGGCGGGCGCTGCCGCAACCGGGACTTCGTTCGCCGGCCGGCGCGTTCTTCTGGATCGGCGAGCGCCGCGCCCCCGAACTGGGCGTTCTTCGGCGCGACCGCCGCATCATCGAACCGCAATTCATCAACGACCGTGCGATGGTTGCACTGGTAAGGTAAACTCGCCGCCCATGCCTCATTTCATCACCGACAAGTGCATTGGTTGCAGCGTCTGCGAGGTGAAGTGCCCCACGAATACCATCTGGGGGACGGCCCGCGGCCTGTACTACATCCATCCTGAGCGCTGCATCGACTGCTCCGTCTGCGGCATCTACTGCCCGGTCGACGCGATCCAGAACCAGCACGGCGAGTTCATCCCGCGCGTGAAGCCGAAAGAGATCCCGAAAGCCGAGGTCATCAAAGAGCTTTGTACGGGATGCGAGTTCTGCGTCGACATCTGTCCGTTCGAATGCATCAAGATGATCGACCCGAACGACGAGACGGTAGCCAACCACTACAAGATCGCCTTCGTCGACGAGAAAAAGTGCGTGGCCTGCCGGCTCTGCGAGTCCGTCTGCGACAAGGACGCAATCGTCGTCCCCGACGCGCCGACGCAGCTCAAGACCTATCTGCCTGACTTCGTGGTGATGGGAACCGGACGTTGAGTAATGGGATGTGGGGAGTGGGGGGTGGGGAGTTGGGGCAACGACGGATTGTGCAAGATCCTGCTCCCACTCCCAACCCCCCACTCCCCACACCCCACACCGACGTTCCGAAAGAATCGCCCAAAACCATCCTCTTCCAGTTCGTCGTCTTTCCGCTCGGTATCGTCGCCGTCGCGGTCCTCATTTTTTTCCTCTTCGGGAGACTGGCGACGGACGAACAGGGCATCCCCGACTACATCAACTCCATCCGGTCCGGGAGTTCGCACGAGCGCTGGCAGGCCGCGTATCAGCTTTCCAAATCGCTCAAGCGCGGCGAAGCGAAGCGCTATCCGAACCTCGAGCACGATGTGGCCACGCTCTACGCGAATTCGAAATCCGACGATCCGCGCATCCGCCGCTACCTCGGCATGGTTCTCGGCCAGCTCGGCGACCGCCGCGCCACGCCGATTCTGCTCGACGGTCTCAACGATCACGATATCGACAATCGCATCTACGCCCTGACCGCCCTCGGCGAGCTGCGCGATCCGACCGCCATCCCGCGCATCTCGCGGGCGGTCAAGGATGACGACAAAGACGTCCGCGCCACGGCGTACTACACGCTCGGCGCGATCGGCGATCCGAGCGCGATTCCGGTGCTCGTCAATGGTCTGCAGGAAGAGACGCCCGACGTCCGCTGGAACGCCGCCATCGCCCTGGCCCGCCTCGGCGATCCGCGCGCGCTCGGAACGCTGCGCGAAGTCCTCGATCGCTCCCGGCTCAACCAGGTCACCGGCATGCGCGAGGACCAGAAAGAGGACGCCATGATCGTGGCGATGTCCGCCTACGCGAAGCTGGCCGGCAAGGGCGCCGCCGCCGACCTGCAGCGCCTCGCGGCGAGCGATCCGAGCCTTCGCGTCCGCGCCGCCGCCAAACAGGCGCTGACGCAGATCGGCGGCTGACGACATGGTCGCGGGCTAAGTTGTTGATGCGGGATATCTTACCCATCAACAAAGCTCTTCCGCGGCGCGCACCGAACCGCGTGACACCTGTCACCTTTTTCGTTGACAGCGGTTGCTGAAAAGCGGATATTTACGCCCGCGCCGGAGCGTCCCCGTTCGGCACCTTCAATACCTGGATGTCTGACGAAATCACGCCATATCAGATGGTTCCGAAGACCCCTCTTGCGGGGAGCGCGGCTGCTGACATCCGCGAACAGGGTGAGATCTCGCGCCGCAGTTTCCCCGTCGTCCTGACCGCAGCCTGGGTCGCTCTCGCCGCCGCCCTCGGGGGGCTGAGCAGCATCCTTCTGCGATTCCTGTTCCCGAACGTCCTTTTCGAGCCGGTGCAGAAGTTCAAAGCCGGCCTGCCGTCCGACTACTCCGTCGGCGAGGTCGACGAGCGCTGGAAGGACAAATACGGCATCTGGATCGTGCGCACCGAGGAGATCGTGTACGCGCTGATCACAGTGTGTACGCACCTCGGCTGCACGCCGAACTGGCTCCCGACCCAGAACAAATTCAAGTGCCCCTGCCACGGCAGCGGCTACTACAAGTCAGGGATCAATTTCGAAGGACCGACTCCGCGGCCGCTCGAGCGCGCCAAGATCTTCATCGACATCGCCGACGGCCAGATCGTCGTCGACAAGTCGAAGCAGTTCCATCAGGAGCGCGGCGAGTGGACTGACCCGGAGGCGTTCATCAAGCTGTAGCTTCCGCCTGTCAGCGGGCAGACGGAAGCCGAGGAGAAAATGGCGAATCTACGAGGACTGCAGGAAGGCATCGTCAATTCGCAGATCTGGAAATCCGTTTTCCGGGTCGGCATCCCCAACACGAACCGCAAACGAGTCCTCGCCGTCCTCGGCTCGCTGATTCTCCATCTGCATCCCGTCAAAGTCCGCCGCTCCGGCGTGCGCATGAGCTACACCTGGTGCATGGGCGGCACGTCGTTCTTCCTCTTCCTCGTCGAGACTGTGACCGGCCTGCTGTTGATGTTCTATTACAGGCCGACGATCGAGTACGCATTTACCGACATCATGGACCTGCGCGAACAGGCGCCGTTCGGGATCATGCGCGAAATGCACCGCTGGGGTGCGCACGCCATGGTCATCGCCGTCTGGCTGCACATGTTCCGCGTCTTCATGACCGGCTCTTACAAGCCGCCCCGCGAATTCAACTGGAACGTCGGCGTCATTCTGCTGGTGCTGACGCTCCTGCTCTCGTTTACCGGATACCTGCTGCCGTGGGATCAGCTCGCGATCTGGGCGATCACGGTCGGCTCGTCAATGGCGCGCGCCAGCCCGGGCGCCGGCAATGAGGGGCCGATGTCGGGCCTCGTGAAATTAGGGGATATACGGCTGATTCATGCGGGTGACGATGCCCGATTCGCACTCATCGGCGGGCGCTCCATCGGCGCCGCGACGCTGCTTCGCTTCTATGTCCTTCATTGCGTAGTCATTCCTCTGGCGGCCGGTTTCCTGATGGCCATTCACTTCTGGCGCGTTCGAAAAGACGGAGGCATCTCAGGTCCGCTGTAAAGGGCCGAGGACGCGATGACTTTCATCAAAGATTTCGTCAACGTACTGTCCGCAGGGTCGATCTCATTCCTCCTGCTGACTTCGATTTTCGCGTTGATTATCTTTTTCAATCTCCTCAACGGCCGGATTAAATCGGCCGGCGGTTTTGCGTTCGTCGGATTCGGCCTGCTGATGTTCGTGGCCGGGATTTTTGTTCCGCCGCTGCTTTATCTCGGCGTCGCCTATTTCCTGATTCTTTTCATATTGGCGCGCCTCGGCGGCCGGCTCTGGGACACGAAAGTCGGTCTATGGCTTTTCGTTTTCGGGGCGTTCGCATTCGGCCTGTCGATGCTCGATCCGAATTTCTTTCTCATCGCCGCGAAACCGGACAACGTCCCCATCGTGGCGATGATTTTTCTCCTCGGGTTTTTCACCTGGCTGGCGCTGCGTAAGGCGTATTTGAACGACACGCAACTCGTCGTCGGCGGCATTCCGTGGGAGAAGACGGAGTCGGACGAGAAACTCTTTACGTGGCCCGACCTCGTCTATACGGAAATGCTCTGCATGATCCTGCTGACGATCGTGATGATCGTCTGGTCGGTCGTGCTGCGCGCGCCGCTCGAGGAAGCCGCCAATCCAACCTCGTCGCCCAATCCCGCCAAAGCGCCCTGGTACTTCCTCGGCCTTCAGGAAATGCTCGTCTATTTCGATCCCTGGCTGGCCGGCGTGGTGCTGCCGACGCTGATCATCGTCGGACTGATGGCCATCCCCTACATCGATACGAATCCCAAGGGAAACGGCTATTACTCATTCCGCGAACGGAAGTGGGAGATCAGCGTTTTCCTTTACGGCTTCCTCGTGCTCTGGTCGTTCCTGATCATTACCGGAACGTTCCTTCGCGGACCGAACTGGAACTTCTTCGGTCCTTACGAATACTGGGATCCCAATAAGCTCGTGCCGCTGGTCAACGTCGACCTCTCCGAGCTGATGTGGGTGAAAGTGTTCGGCACGTCGCTGCCGAAGCTCTGGATCATCCGCGAGATTTTCGGACTCCTGCTGATCGGTGCCTATCTCGGTCTTCCGCCCGTGATGGCAATCGGACCGTTCCGCCGCTTCTACCGCAAGATGGGCGCGGCCCGCTATTACGTCGGCGCGTACCTTTTCCTGATCATGATGTCGCTGCCGATCAAGATGATCCTGCGCTGGCTGTTCAACCTCAAATACATCCTCCATATCCAGGAGATTTTCTTCAACGTCTGAGGACGCCGTTTAACCGATGAAGCCACAAGAGCCGATTCCGCACAATTACTCGATCAGCAGGCTGAATTTGATCTTCGCCCTGTCGAGTCTCGCTCTCGTCGCGGTGACGGGTCTCATCGTCGGTTACGACTACATCCGCGGCTGGAAGTGGTTTCAGCTCGAGTTCATGCGCATGCAGCAAGAGCGCATCGTCCAGGAAATGCAGGTCGCGAAGTCGGAAGAAAACAGCAAACAGCTTGCCGACCTCGACGCGCAGGAGCGCAAGAACACTCTCGAACTGGCCGCGCACCGCGATCAGTACCTGACGGCGCAGAAGGCGCTCGATGCAATGGAAGGCGATCACTATCGCGCCGACCAGGATTTCCGTTTCGCCAAGGCCAATCTCGACGCTCAGCGCTACATCACCGAAGCCTCCGTCGTCCAGCACCGCGCCGATGCGGCCCAACAGCAGGCTGAGTACGAGCGCCAGTCTGCGCATCTCGCCGATCTGCAAGTGCGCCTTCAGGACGTGACGCGGCGGCGCGACGCGGCGAAGGCGAACGTCGATCAATGGCTCAAGAAAATCAAGGATGCCGAGGATAAGAAAAAAGAGATCACGGCGTCGGTCGACTTGTTGAACAAACAGCTGACCACAGTCGACATGAACCGGTTCAGCACGAACTGGATTCTCAGCCAGCCGATGCTCGATTTCGTCAATCCGGTCATCAAGATCGATCAGGTCGTGCTCAACGATCTCTCGATCGACATGAATTACATGAACGTTCCGCGCGTCGATCGTTGCCAGACCTGTCATCGCGCCATCGATACGCCTGGATGGGAGTCGAAGGCGGAAGCGGCGCGGCTGTCGCAGGAGCTGCAGCAGAAACTCGACGCGTATCAGATTCCCGCGGAGAAACGTAAGGAAACTGAAGATCGCATCGCGCAGCTCAAGAGAATTCAGGAAAACCCTAACGACACGCTGAATCCGTGGCGCACGCATCCGAAGCTCGATCTGTATGTCGGCTCGGCATCGGTGCATCCGCTGCTCGAATACGGCTGCACGGTCTGTCACCGCGGTCAGGATCGGGCCACCGAATTCGGCCGCGCCGGTCACACGCCCGCCAGTCCGAAGATGGAGCATCGCTGGGCGGAGCGGACGTCGCTCACGGCCGGCTTTTTCCCGCTGCCGGGCGATTTCGCAAAGCGTCACTGGGGCTACGAGGAAAACGAGTTCATTGAGACGCCGATGTACCCGCGGCACTATTACGAAGCGGGCTGCATCAAGTGCCATTCCGCGCAGATCGCGGTCGATCGCGGCGACGACATCACCAAGGCGACGCAAACCGTCGAGTTGTACGGCTGCTACGCCTGCCACAAGATTAACAACTGGCGTTTCTCCGATCTCCGCAAGCCCGGCCCCGACCTGAGCGGGATCGCCGAGAAGACGACGCCGCAATGGGCCTTCCGCTGGATCAGCGAGCCGCACAATTTCCGCTCGACTACGCGCATGCCGTCGTTTTTCTACCAGCGCAACATGATCGATCCGAGTGTGGTCCCGCCACAGGAACGCGCGCACAACATCAAGCTGCAGGACGCTGAGATTCACGCCATCGTCAGTTATCTATTCGATAAATCGACGCACCGCGTGTGGCAGCAGCCGGGCGCCGGCGACGCCGGCCGCGGCAAGCAGATCGTCAACACGGTCGGCTGTATGGGCTGCCACATCGACACCGAGCAGGTCAAAGACGAAAAGTCCGGCCAGATGCGTCTCGCGAAGCGCGAAGATTTTCCGCTCGAGCGCAATTACGGGTTCAACCTGACCGGCGTAGGGACGAAAACCAATCCCGCCTGGATTTACAACTGGGTCAAAAATCCGAAGTCTTATTACTCCGAAGCTCCGATGCCGTCGCTGCGGTTGAGCGATCAGGAAGCGGCCGACGTGACTGCCTTCCTGCTCACGCTGCAGAAACCGGCCTTCATGACAACGGCGATTCGCCCGCCGAACCGCCAGGCGGTTCACGATCTGGCCAAGGGCTATCTGATCAATACGCTCAGCGATCGCGATGCGGAAGAAAAACTCCGCACCATGTCCGATCACGACCAGCTCGTTTACCTCGGGCAGCGCACCATTGAAAAATATGGCTGCTATTCGTGCCATACGATCAAAGGCTTCGAAGGCCTCAAGCCGATCGGAACGGAGCTGACCGTCGAAGGCTCGAAAGCTCTGCACCTCTTCGACTTCGGCTTCATGAACGATGAGAAGTGGAAGAACGAAGACGGCGTGACGGAGCACGTCATCCACACCGTGCCGTCGTGGGTTTACAACAAACTCCGCAATCCGCGCATCTATGACGACCGCCGCACGAAGGTCTACAACGACAAGCTGAAGATGCCGAACTTCCACCTCACGCCGGAGGAAGCGCGCCGCATCGCCATGGTGGTCGTTGGTCTTACGAAGGAGAAGGTCGCCGACAGCCGGATGGCCGGTCTCGATGCCCACACGCGTCTGATCGAAGAAGGCCGCAAGCGCGTGTCGCAGCACAATTGCCGTGCGTGTCACGTCGTCGACGGTCGCGGCCGTGCCATTGCCTCCACGATCGCTGACGCCAATTTCCTGCCGCCCGATCTGTCGCCCGAAGGCGCGCGCGCGCAGTCGCCGTTCCTCTTCAATTTCCTCAAAGACCCGACGGTGATGAAAATCCGTCCGTGGCTCGGCGTGCGCATGCCGACCTTCCACTTCGACGATCACGAAGCGAATACGCTCGTTACGTTTTTCGCCGAGGCAGGGAAGGGGCCGCAGTTCGACACGACGCGCGGGGCGAATGCGTCGCCGGCGAACGTCAAGATCGGCCAGCAGGTTTTCACCATGCTGCGTTGCGCGCAATGCCACGGCACGACGCCGGTGAATCCCGAAAATCCGCCGGCGCCGAATACGGCCGACTCGACCTCGCTCGCGCCGAATCTCACGCTGGCGCGTTTGCGCCTGCGCCACGACTGGATTTCCGACTGGATCCGCCGTCCGAACGAGATGATCCCGGGCACGCGCATGCCGACCAACTTCCCGCGCGACGCCGCCACGGGCGGTTTTCAGTCGCCGCTGGCGCTGGCCATCGACACGCCGCAATTCGCACAATACAAATCGACGCTGCTGCCGCTGTTCAACGGCGACGAAAAAGAATTGAAGCGCACGATGAGCGACGCGGTCGCATTGACCGACTATCTGCGCGATTACATCTGGAGCATCGGAATCACACAAATGCGGGCGGCCTCGCCGGGCGGCGACGCGCCGGCCATGGCCATGCCGCAGCAATCGCTACCGCCAGCGACAGCACCGGCCGCAAAATCGACGCGCAATCAGCGCGGCGTTCCCGCGGTCAGCGGCGGAGCGGGACGTTAGAAACAGGAGATAAATCGATGACTATGAAGAAATTCGTTTCGCTGATGTTCGCTATCACGCTCGTTCTCTCGATCGCCTGCGGCAAGGGCAAGGAAGCATCGAAGGAAGACGAAGGCGAAGACGACGAGCAGACGACCACCACGGTTGCGAGCACCGCCGCCACCACGACTGCCGCCGCTGCTGCTCCAGCCGCCGCCGCGGTTTCCGCCGACGCGGCGACGCTCACCGGTCTTGTGAAGTTCGAAGGCGCCGCCCCGAAAATGGGTGCCATCCAGATGTCGGCCGATCCCTATTGCCAATCGCAGCACAGCACGCCGGCAACGGACGAGGATGTGGTCGCCGGTCCGGGCGGAGAGCTCGCCAATGTCTTCGTCTACATCAAAGACATCAAGGGCAATTTCCCCGCGCCGTCCACGCCGGTGGTCATCGACCAGAAGGGCTGCCAGTACCACCCGCACGTCAATGCGGTCATGGTCGGCCAGCCGCTGCAGATCAAGAACGACGACGCCACGCTGCATAACGTGCACGCGATGCCGGTTGCGAATTCGCAGTTCAATGAAGGGCAGCCGGTGCAGGGAATGGTTTCGACCAAGCATCTCGACAAGCCGGAAATGACGCCGTTCAAGATCAAGTGCGACGTGCACGGCTGGATGAAGTCGTATATGGCCGTGATGCCGCATCCGTTCTATTCCGTTTCACAGGCCAACGGCACGTTTACGATTTCCAATCTGCCGCCCGGCCAGTACACGGTCGTGGCGTGGCACGAGAAGTACGGCCAGCAGGAACAGCAGGTCACGGTCGGCGCGAAAGAGTCGAAGGCGCTGAATTTCACGTTCAAGGGTTAATGCGACAGCAGGAGCCGCAATGGCATTGAGACGACAGATCCGGGTAGGTTCGCAATGGATGTACGCGGACGAAGCGCACAAAGCGCTGCGCGAAGCGTTGCGCGTCATGGAGGACGAGAAGCTCGCCGACGCGCATGGCGGGCATCATCTGCCATGGATTCGCCGCTATGTCTTCTCCACCGACCATAAATGGATCGGCATCCAGTACGGCGTCACCGCCCTTCTTTTCCTCCTCCTCGGATTTTGTCTGATGATCCTGATGCGCCTGCAACTCGGCTGGCCCGGTCAGGCCTTCAGCATCATGAAGGTTCTCGGCGAAAGCCGCGCTCCCGGCGGCGTGTTGTTGCCCGAGGCTTATAACCAGCTCGGCGCGATGCACGGCACGATCATGATTTTCCTGGGGATCGTTCCGCTTGCCGTCGGCGCCTTCGGCAATTATCTCGTCCCGCTGCAAATCGGCGCGCCGGACATGGCCTTCCCGAAACTGAACATGGCCAGCTACTGGTGCTACTTTCCGGGCGGCCTGCTCATGCTGGCCAGTTTCACAGCGCCCGGCGGCACCGCGCAATCCGGCTGGACGTCGTATCCGCCGCTCTCGGTAATCGCTTCACAAGGACAGACGTGGTGGCTGGTCGGGATGGTTTTCCTGATCACGTCGTCGCTGCTCGGCTCCGTCAATTTCATTGTGACGATCATTCAATTGCGCGCCAAGGGGCTGTCGTACATGCGCTTCCCCTTCTTCGTGCACGCGCAGTTCGTCACCTCGTTCCTGCTGCTGCTCGCATTTCCGCCGCTCGAGGCGGCCGCGGTGCTGCAGCTCATGGACCGTGTTGCCGGTACGAGCTTTTTCCTGCCGAGCGGCCTCGTAGTCAGCGGCCAGGCGCTCGCCAACGCCGGCGGTGGCAATCCGCTGCTGTGGCAGCATCTCTTCTGGTTCCTCGCGCACCCCGAGGTTTACGTGCTGATTCTGCCTGCAATGGGAATCGTGGCGGAAATCATCGCCAACAACACGCGCAAGCCGCTGTGGGGCTACAAGTCGATGGTCTTCGCGACCATCTTCCTCGGCTTCATGTCGTTCGTCGTATGGGCGCACCACATGTTCCTGACGGGCATGGGCACGACGATCAGCGCCTTCTTCCAGACCACGACCATGATCATCTCGATTCCGTCGGTGATCATTCTCAGCTCCTTGTTCATTTCCCTATGGGGCGGTGCGATACGGTTCAATACGCCGATGATGTTCGCGCTGGCATTCCTGCCGATGTTCGGCATCGGCGGACTGACGGGACTTCCGCTCGGCCTCGCTGCGACCGATATTCATCTGCACGACACCTATTACGTCATTGGACATTTCCACTATGTCGTCGCGCCGGGGACGATCTTCGCGATGTTCGCCGGCATTTACTACTGGTTCCCGAAAGCGACGGGCCGCAAGCTGAACGAATTCTGGGGCAAGGTGCATTTCTGGATTTCGTTCGTCTGCATCAACGGCATCTTCTTCCCGATGTTCGCGCAAGGTCTGGCCGGCGTTTCGCGCCGCTTGTATGACGGCGGGATGCAGTACGCACACGCGAAGCAGATCGCGTCGCAGACGAACCCGTTCATGTCCATCTGCGCGATAGGACTTCTGGCGGCGCAGGTGCCGTTCATCTTCAACTTCTTCTATAACGCGATCGCGGCTGCCGCGGGCCGCCGTGACGAAGGTCTCGGCTCCAATCCGTGGCACGCGACGACGCTCGAATGGGCAGCGACGACGTCGCCTCCGCTTGCGCATGGCAATTTCGAAGTGCTGCCGGTCGTCTATCGCGGTCCTTATGAGTACAGCGTTCCCGGCGAAACGGCCGAGTTCATTCCGCAACATACGCCGGTGACGGAACCGGCGCTGCGCGGCGGCGGACTGCTGCCGGCGACGGCAGTGGCGATGAGGGAGAATTGATGGACGCGCACGCGCACGCTTCAGTAGGTCACGCAGAACTGGAGATCCCGTACAACGTCCATCCGCGTCCGGATACCGGCCTCTATAACGGCAAGCTCGGTGTGTGGCTGTTTCTGGCCTCCGAGGTCATGCTGTTCGGCGCGCTGTTTTCGTCGCTGATTCTGTTGAGGACGGGCGCCGAGTCATGGCCGCGCGGCTACGAATTCCTGAACGTCAAGCTGGCCACGTTCAATACGTTCATCCTCATTCTCTCCAGCGTCACGGTGGTCATGGCCTGGTCGCACCTTCGGCTCGGCAATCTGAAGAAGGGCCGCATTTACATTTCCGCGACCGTGCTGTGCGCGCTGATCTTTTTGACCGCCAAAGGGTTCGAGTATTCGCACGAGTTTCAGGAAGGCCGCTTCCCGAAGACGAACAATTTCCTGGCCATCTACTTCACGATGACCGGCCTGCACGGTCTGCACATCCTCGGCGGCGTCATCGTATTTCTCTATTTCCTCGGGCCGGGCGCGAAGATGTGGGCCAAAGAGCCGGAGCGTTATACGAACCGGATCGAGATCGCCGGTCTCTACTGGCATTTCGTCGATCTCGTCTGGATTTTCCTTTTCCCCATTCTGTACCTCATGTAGAAGGAGCAACGACGTGACTGATCCTGCAGCCGCGGTCGAGCCCGGCGTCGACATCCACGAACACGCGGGCATTGGCGATCCCAATGCGCATCATCACAGCCCGGAACAGATTCGCCGGGAGATGAAGGTTTATCTGGCCGTTTTCGCCGGGCTGGCGGTGCTGACCGCGCTGACCGTCGGCGCGTGTTATGGCCTCAATCTCCCCGTTCATCAGGCCATCATCGTGGCGCTGATCATCGCCTCGGTCAAAGGCTTCCTCGTGGCCGGTTTCTTCATGCATCTGCTGTCGGAGAAGAAAGTCATCTACGGCATTCTGATTCTCACGGTGATCTTCTTCATTTTCCTGATGGCGCTTCCGATCAGCCATCACGCCAATCCCTTCGGATCGTAAATGTCACTGCGCGTCTTTCATGTCGTCTTCATTACAGTGTCGGTTGCGCTGATGCTGTATCTGACCGTGTGGGGCGTGCGCGACTTCATGGCATCGCGGAGCTCGTTAGGGATTTCGATGATCATCTTCGGCGTAACTGGAGGGGCGTCGCTTGTCTGGTACGGAACGCGCGTCTTTCACAAGCTGAAGGAATTGCCATGACCCGCAAGACTCAGTTTGTCGTAATTGCCATCTGTCTGTTGCTCGTGCCGTCGATCGTGTCGGCGTGCCCGGTCTGCTATGGGGCGCCCGGTTCGCCGATGACGAAGAGCTCGAATAACGCCATCATGTTCATGCTCGGCGTCGTGGGGTTTGTGCAGGTCGGTTTTATCGCATTGTTCTGGACTTTCTGGCGGCGCGCGAAAGAGCTACGCCGCCGGCGGGAATCGTTTGAAGTTCTGGACGGGGGAGCGGCGCTGTAGCGCCGGGAAGGGTAGCGTCAATGGAAAAATTCTTAGCGCAGTGGATGCCGGTCGACGCTTCGGAGCACGGCCCTTACCTCGACCGCCTCAGCGCGAACGTGCACTGGCTGATGCTGATCCTGTTCATCGGATGGGGACTCTATTTCGCTTACGCGCTCTGGCGGTTCAACGCCAAACGCAATCCGAAAGCGGATTACCACGGCGTAAGAAGTCACTTTTCGACGTACACGGAAGCCGGCGTGGCTGTCGTCGAAGTCATCCTCCTGGTCGGCTTCTCGATTCCGATGTGGTATCGCTGGACGCACGTACCGCCGCCCTCCGCGAATCCGCTGGAATTGCGCATTGTGGCCGAGCAGTTCGCGTGGAACGTTCAATATCCGGGCCCGGACGGGGTATTTGGCAAACGCGACATCAAACTGGTGAGCTCGTCCAATCCGCTCGGCCTCGACCTGAAGGATCCGAATGCAAAGGATGACATCGTCACGCTCAATGACCTGCACCTGGAAGTGAACCGGCCTGTAGTCATTCACGTGACGTCAAAAGACGTCATCCACAGTTTCAAACTCCCGGTGATGCGTGTCGAGACGGATGCCATTCCGGGGATGGAGATCGCCATTCACTTCACGCCTGTAATGACGAACGAGACGAAGGAAGATCGCGACAAGTGGGAAATCGCTTGTGCGCAGCTCTGCGGCCTCGGGCATTACCGCATGCGCGGCCAGATGTTCGTTCACTCGAAAGACAACTTCAAGAAGTGGCTGGCGACCGCGCCGCCCGCACAAACAAGCATTGGCTCGTAATCGATGAAACCTGTCCTCGGAGCGGCTGCAGCCTTGAAGCATTCGGATGTCACCCCGGTGTGGCTGCGGCGTTATGCGAAGTTCGTGGCCGCATCGACGCTGTTCCTCATTTTCGCCGGCGCGATGGTGACCTCCACCGGCTCCGGCCTGGCCGTTCCCGACTGGCCGCTGTCGTACGGAATGGTGATGCCGCCGATGATCGGCGGGATCTTCTACGAGCACGGCCACCGCATGATCGCCGCGACGGTCGGCCTCCTCACGGTGATCCAGGCCATCTGGCTGCAGCTGCGCGAGCCGAAACGCTTCACGCGCATCCTCGGCTGGTGCTCCGTCGGCGCGGTGATCGCGCAGGGCGTGCTCGGCGGCGTGACGGTCCTGCTGCTGCTGCCGCATTCGGTTTCGATCGCGCATGCGGGGCTCGCAGAAATCTTCTTCTGTCTCAACGCCTCGATCGCCTTTTTCACGTCGAACTGGTTCCGGACGTCGCGCTCGATGGAAAAGGGCGACGCTCCGATCGGATTGACGACGTTGCTCGTCCTCGTTGCCTACGCCCAAATCCTGGTTGGCGCGACGATGCGGCACCTCGGCGCCGGGCTGGCAATTCCTGACTTCCCGCTGTCGTTTGGGCGTCTCGTGCCGCACTTCACAACCCTCGAAATCGCCGTCAACTTTGCCCACCGCGTCGGCGGTGTGTGCGTCGGTGCGCTCGTGATTTATCTCGCCATCCGCGTGCGGCGATTCGAATCGTTGCATCCGCTGCGGCAACTCTCGAATCTGCTCGTCACCGTCGTGCTGATTCAGATCGCGCTCGGCGGCTACGTGGTCTGGAGCGGCAAGCAGCCGGTCATCACCAGCGTCCACGTCATGACGGGCGCGGCGACGCTCGGGCTCTCACTCATCACCGCGCTCACGGCGCGAACGATCGGCTGGCGCACGCGCCGGCAGCGGGCTGGAGTTCTTTTGGCATCCGAGGTTGCGGCATGAGCGACGTGTTGGTGCTGGAGCGTCCGGCGGGATTCGCCAACGTCACGCGCGATTACCTCGAGCTGTCGAAGTCGCGCATCGTGATGATGGTGTTGATCACGACTGCCGCCGGCTACTTTTTCGCCGCGCAGCACGTCGATTGGCTGCTGCTCCTGAACACGCTCCTCGGCACGGCGCTCGTCGCGGCCGGAACGAACGCGCTGAATCAATACGCGGAACGCGATCACGACGCGAAGATGCGCCGCACGCGACTTCGTCCGCTGCCCGACGGCCGCATCTCGCCGCGCGCGGCGCTTGTCTTCTCCGTCGCCATCTCCATCATCGGCACGCTCTACCTCGGACTGGCCGTCAACTGGCTTACCGCGGCCCTCGGCGCGTTCACGTTGATCAGCTACATCTTCATTTACACGCCGCTGAAGCGCGTCTCGACGATCTGCACGCTGATCGGCGCGATCCCCGGCGCGATCCCGCCGCTGATGGGTTGGACCGCCGCCACCGGCATCCTCGGCACCGGCGGCTGGATCATCTTCGGGATTCTCTTTTTCTGGCAGTTGCCGCACTTCATGGCCATCAGCTGGATGTACCGCGACGATTACGCGCGCGGCGGCTTCGCCATGCTCGCGGTTCGCGACGACGACGGCCGTACGACCGCGCGCCACGCCGTTTTCTACAGCTTCGCGCTGCTCACGGTCAGCGTGCTGCCGCCGCTGTTTGGGCTGAGCACCTTCGTCTATCTCACGGGCGCCGTCGTTGCGGGAGGAATGCTCACCTTCGCCAGTTTCGCCTTTCTCAGCGCCCGAACGGCTGTGCGCGCGCGGCGGCTTTTCATGGCTTCGAACATTTACCTCGTCGTCATGATGGCCCTGCTGGTTCTGGCGTAAATTCAGCAGATAACCGCCTCGCCCGCCTGGTTTGACTTGCTGAAAGACCGGAACCTATACTCCGGCAACTTTTCAGCCTCGGCGCGCAGGTTTTTGCCCGTCCACCGCTGCCCACCGATCAGGAGGCTCCGATGCCGTTCGATGAAGTAAAAAAAGTATGGATGAACGGGCGCCTCGTCGATTTCGCCGACGCGAAGATTCACGTCTTCACGCACGCCCTCCACTACGGCTCAGGCCTCTTCGAAGGCATTCGCTGCTACGACACGAACAACCAAGGGCCGGCCATTTTCCGGCTCGACGATCACATCCGGCGTCTGTACGACAGCTGCCGCATTTACCGGATGGAGGTTCCCTACACGCCCGACGAATTCAAGAAGGCGTGCGTCGACATCGTTTCGGCGAACCATTTTGACGACTGCTATCTCCGCCCCGTCGTCTATCGCGGATTCCACTCCCTCGGCGTTTTCCCTGCCGCCTGCCCGGTCGACGTCGTCATCGGAGCGTGGCATTGGGGCAAGTACCTCGGCCCCGAGGCGATCGAGCAGGGTGTCGACGTGCGCGTCTCGTCGTGGAACCGCATGGCTCCGAACACCTTCCCGGCGCTGGCGAAAGCGACCGGCAATTACATGAACTCGATCCTGATCCGCCAGGAAGCCGCGGCGGACGGATATGCGGAAGGGATCGCGCTCGACGTCAACGGATACGTCAGCGAAGGTTCCGGCGAGAACGTCTTCGTCGTCCGCGATGGCAAGATCATGACGCCGCCGCTCGGCGCCTCGATTCTGGCCGGCATTACGCGCGCCAGCGTCGTGACGATCGCGCGCGACCTCGGCTTCGAAGTCGTCGAATCGTTGATCCCGCGCGAATTGCTCTACGTCGCCGACGAAGTCTTCTTCACCGGCACCGCCGCCGAGGTCACGCCGATTCGCAGCATCGACCGCGTTCCGGTCGGCAATGGCCGCCGCGGACCGATTACGGAACGCATTCAGAAAGAGTTCTTCGACTACATCGCCGGCCTCATTCCCGACCGCTACCACTGGTTCACGCCGGTCTACGCCGAGCGAAACGAAACGCTTCGCAAGCCGGCGCTCGTGGCCGGCTAGTTCTCATCTGAAGTTGCGCGCGCTGAGCGATGTGAATCCCTGAGCGCCGGCGATGATGTGATCGACGAGGTGCATGTCGACCAGGCGCAGCGAGCTGCGGATTTTCTTCGTGTAGGAGAGGTCCTCTTTCGACGGTGACGGATCGCCTGAGGGGTGGTTGTGGAAGAGGACCACGCCGCTGGCGTTGGCATCGAGCCCATACCGAATCACCTCTCGCGTCGAGACGAGCGCTCGTGACGCGGTGCCGACATAGATTTCGCGCTCGCGCAGGACACGGCTGCGTGAGTCGAGAAAGAGCGCGCCGAGGTGCTCCTGCGTCATCGAACGGCTGCGGGCGATGAAGCCGCGGCTGAATGTATTCACGTCGAAGTGAGGCGGATCGCCCGGTTTGTCTTTGGCGAGGCGGCGCGCGAGCTCGAAGGCGGCGATGATGCGCGTCGATTTCGCCACGCCCATCCCCTCCCATTTCGCGAGCTGCTCGGCATCGCACTGCGCCAGTCTGGAAAAGCCGCCGCGCAGCAGATCGCGGCCGAGCTCAATTGCGTTTTTATCGCGGATTCCGGAGCCCAGCAGGACTGCGAGCAGCTCGGCGTCAGAAAGGCTTTTTGCTCCGTGCGTGAGCATCCGCTCGCGGGGACGCTCGTCCATCGGCATGTCAGCGATCAGTTCGTGCATGCGAAGAGGTTAGACGCGACGACTCGTATCGGCGTCAAACTCTACTGATGGAAGGAAAATGGGCAGCCGAGGGCACCAACTCTTGTGCACTCGGCTACCGGGTGTAGATCCGGCCTTGATGCTTGATGCGATGGCGGTCGAGCCTTGGGCAACCAGCGCCGCCGGCCGTGCCGGCTACACGCTCGGGACGTTCTGCTCGTTGATCTGGATGAATGCGTCTTTGCGCAGGCGTTCGATGTAGGCCTTGTAATCGCGCTGCCAGGCGTCTTCGCTCGCATCTTTGCGCAGGCGATCCTTGACGGATTCGAAGGCCGGCACTTCGGACGGCAGGCGCGTTTCGACCTTGAGGATGTGCCAGCCGGACTTCGTCTCGATCGGGCCGAGAACCGTGCCGGCGGTGGCGTTGAAGACCGCTTTGTCGAGGTCGGGGAGGAGCTCGCCGCGTGCGACTTCGCCGAGGTCGCCGCCTTTTTCTTTGGTGCCGGCGTCGGATGAGGTGGTGGCCAGTTTGGCGAAATCGCCGGTGCGGGCTTGGGCCGCCAGCGCGTTGGCGCGCTCGCGCGCGGCCTCGACTTTCGACGGATCGTCGGGCTTGATGACGATGATCTCGCGCAGGCGGGCGCGCTCGGGAAGGCGGTAGCGTTCCTTCTCGCGGTCGTAGCGCTCGCGCAGTTCTTTGTCGGCCAGCTCGTCGCGCTGGCGCAGCTCGCGGGCGAAGACCTTGTTCATCAGGATCGTGTCGTGGAGGCGCGCTTCCATGTCGGCGCGGGCCATGCCGGACTTTTTCAGAGACTCGTCGAACTCCGCTTCCGTCTTGATCCCGTACTGATCTTTCAGGCGCGCCATCGCGTCCTTCAGCTCATCGGCGGTGACGTTGAGGCCGAGCCGGTCGGCGCGGTCCTTGATCAGGAGCTCGGCGATGAGGTCGGTGGAAAGGTTCTTCCGCAGCTCCTCTTTCTTCGTCGCCGCTTCGGCAGGCGAGGTCGAGGTCTGCTCGATCTCGGTGAAGCCGTCGTGAAGCCGGCGCGCGTACTGGGTGCGGGTGACGACGCGATCGCCGACGCGGATGACGATCGCTTCGACGAGTTGGGCGGCCGAAAGCGTAGCCGCGGTGGCGGTGATGGCGAGTGCGAGAATCGTTTTCTTCATGCGTTTTTTCTTTGACGGGTAAGTAGGGGCTGCGGTTGCTGTACGGACCGAGAACGGTGCCGCCCGGGGGATTTATTCGTTTTCGGACTTCGGGAAGCCGCCCGTGTACTTGAACGGGAGGCGCTTGGTGAGGACGGCCACCTGGAGCTCGGAGCGTGCTTTGGCGACGAGCTGAGCCATCCGTTGGCGGATGGCGTCGTCTTTGAGGCGTTCGCGGATCACCGGTGCGGCGGTCTGCAGGTCGATCACGCCGGGCGCGCGGCGATCTTCGACCTTGAAAAGGTGGAAGCTGGCGTCGGTCCGGATGATGCCGCTGACGCTGCCCGGTTTGAGCGCGAAGATCTCGTCCTCGAACATCTTTGGCAACTCGCCGCGGCTGACGTAACCGATCTCGCCGCCTTTTTTCGCGTTCGGCGCGAGCGAATACTGGCTCGACAACTCCTCGAACGGCGTCCCCGCCTTCAGCTTCGCGGCGATGTCGTTGGCGATCGCTTCGTCGTGCACGAGGATCTGTTTGACGTGCACCTCCTCACCGCTGCGAAATTCGGCCGGATGCTGCTCGTAATAGGCGCGGATGTCGGCATCGGAAGGTGCCGGGACGTTTTCGGACTGATCGCCGATCAGCTTCTGCCGCCGCATCTCGTCGCGTTTTTCGATGACCGTGACGCCGGCATCGTTGCGCACCGCCGACGCGATCTGTTCGGCCGGAATCTCCACGCCATGCGTGGCCGCGTACTCGGAGAGGATCACTTCCTCGAGGTACTGATCGACCATGGCGCTGGCCACTTCGGGGCCGAGCTGCGCCAGGTCGGTGCCGGTGTTGCGATCGAGGTAGCGCTTGAAATCGCCGAGGGTGACCATGCGCTCGCCGACGCGGGCGACGACGTCCGGCGGAATCGACGGTTTTCGATGGCAGGCGGCGGCCGCGATCAATACGGCGGCAAGGGCGAGGGCGAGGCGGCGCACGGGGCGCGCGAAGTGTAGCCGATTGGTGATTGCGCCGCACCCGGCATCAAAACAGAATGCCGTCCCACTGGAGATCTTGTCCGCTATGAGAAAAATGGCCCTGATTTTCTCGCTGTTCGCTCTTTCGCTGCCAATGTACGCGCGCAGAGTTCCGCGCTCGCAGATGACCGTTGGCAATCCCGCCGCTTTGACCATCACCGCCGTCGATGGTGCATTGCCCGCTCGTTTGCTCGCGCAGGTGAAAGCGCGGGGCTTGGCCCGGCGCGCGTCGCACAAGAGCGGCGTCCACGCAACCGCGATCACCGACACCGTTTCGGCCCGCGCCTTCATTATCCCGGCCGCCGGCAGTGTCGCCGGAGGCGGCGGCTCTCTTTTCTTCCGCTCCGACGTCACGCTCGCCAACTATCGCGACACGGAGCAAAAGGTCCTGGTCGGTTTCTGGGCGCAAGGTTCGACGAACGGCCTCGACCCCGCCAATTTCAAGACCGTAACGCTTCCGCCCGGCCAGTTCGTAACCGTGCAGGACTTCGTTGCCACCGCGCTCAACACTTCGGGACTCGGTGCGCTGGTCTTCATCCCGACCACCGGTACCGATTTCGACGACAGCGGCGCCATCGACGGCTTCTCGCGCATCTACACGAAGCAGCCCGGCTCGACCGGCACCGTGTCGCAGCCGTTCGAGGCTGTCGATCCCGACACCCTCTCCGCCCAATACATCGACGAAGCCGTCGCCCTCGGCCTGCGCCAGGACGCGAATTTCCGCACGAACTTCGGCATCGTCAACGTCGATGGTTCGGACCACGTGTACAAGGTCAGTTTCATCGGCGAGAAACTGCAGACGACCACCACGGTGACGGTGAAAGCCTACGGGATGATCCAGCAGTCGATCCCCGCCGGCGACTACGGCGCGGTCACGATCCTCTACCAGGTCACCGACGCCGGCAACAACTTCGTGAGCTGGGTCGGCTACGCCAGCAGCACCGACAACCTCACCGGCGACGGCTGGGTCTCGATCGCCTCGGCGGATCTGTCGCCCGAGGAGTTGGATTTGATCGGATACTGAAGTCGACCATGCTCACCTCGCAAGCACAGATCGACGAAAACGCTCCCGCGGAGCTCATGCAACTGGATGCCGATCATCCCGGCTTTCATGATGCCGTCTACCGCCGCCGGCGCAACGAAATCGCGCGGGCGGCGCTCGACTACCGCGACGGTGATGTCGTCCCGTCGATCGGCTACACGGAGCAGGAACACGATGTGTGGGCCGAGGTCTGGCGGCATCTCGATCCGCTGCACGAGCGTTACGCGTGCCGCGCGTACCGCGAGGCCGGCGATCGCATCGCCTTGTCGCGTGAACGCATCCCGCAGCTCACCGCGGTCAACGCCACCATCCAGCCACTCCTAGGCTTTCGCATGACGCCCGTTGCCGGTCTCGTCGCCGCGAAGTCGTTTCTCTCGCAGCTCGGACGCGACACGTTTCTTTCGACACAGTACATGCGCCATCACAGCGTCCCGCTCTACACGCCCGAGCCTGACGTCGTGCACGAGCTGATCGGACACGCCGCCACGTTCGCCGATCCAACCTTCGTCGCGCTCAATCGCGCCTTCGGCGAGGCGGCGCTGCGCGCGCACGACGATCCCGAAACGATCGAGCGCATCGGCCGGCTCTACTGGTACACGCTCGAATTCGGCGTCCTGCGCGAGCGAGGCCGCCTACGCGTCTACGGCGCCGGACTGCTCTCGTCATTCGGCGAGCTCGGTCGATTCGAAAATGAGGAAGAACTGCTCGATTGGAACGTCGAGGAGATCGCCAACACGCCGTACGATCCGACGCAGTACCAGCAGAACCTCTTCGTCGCGCCAAGCTTCGAGACGATGGCGGATGATGTGATGCGGTGGTTGAACAACATCCGTTAGCGCGATGACTCACAGCACAGACAAGAGTTGTCAAGGCTCAGCACATCGTGGACAGTTTGATGGCTCAGCACATCGTGGACAACGGAAGTGGGAGTTCGGCCTTGAAAGGGCCGAAGCTGTGCTTCGGCCCATAGCGGCCACGTAGCCTCGGGGA